>ULPL01026092.1_pt1 | contig 24524 bp, 18 predicted proteins | sample 1953481 | NCBI WGS metagenome assembly ULPL01 (sample SAMEA4835628, study PRJEB28245) | human gut metagenome | biome: gut microbiome; material: fecal sample | place: Denmark | collected 2008 | reverse complement strand
ACGCTCTTCCACCTTATAGTGGTTGTTGTAGATTTCATCGAAGGTCTCTTCCATCTCTTCCGGTGAGATGTCGGCAAGGAAACCCAGCCGGCCGGTATTGATGCCCAATATGGGGATATTCTTCTTTCCTACACGGCTGGCTGCTTTCAGGAAAGTGCCGTCGCCACCGATGCTGATAACCATGTCGGCACAGAAATCATCTCCGTCAAACAATTCGGCGTCAGGTATGTTTAAATGTAAATCGGTAGTCAGGAAGTGATGGAATTCCCGGCAGATGCAGAGCTGTGCATTATGCTGTCCGAGCAACCGGAAGAGGTTTTCTGCATGCGAGGATTTCTTTGCTTGGTAGGTATTTCCGAATATGGCAAATTTCATAATCAATTCTGTTGGATTGAAGTGCAAAGATGCTATTTTTTTCTCAGAATGCTGCCAATATATAACTATTATTTGTACTTTTGTCCCAAACTATAAACCGAATTATGACTAGATTAAGCGTTAATATAAATAAGGTGGCAACGCTGCGCAATGCCCGTGGAGGTGATGTCCCGAATGTTGTGAAGGTAGCGCTGGATTGTGAAGACTTTGGTGCTGATGGCATTACGGTGCATCCCCGTCCTGACGAGAGGCATATCCGCCGTAAGGATGTATATGATTTGCGGCCGTTGCTGCGGACAGAGTTCAATATCGAGGGTTATCCTGCACCCGAATTTATGGATTTGGTCTTGAAGGTGAAACCGCATCAGGTAACTTTGGTGCCCGACAGCCCTACACAGCTGACTTCAAACGCAGGCTGGGATACCAAGACCCATTTTGACTTCTTGAACGAAGTGTTGGATGAGTTCAACAATGCTGGTATCCGTACTTCCGTATTTGTTTCCACCGATGCCGAAATGATAGAATATGCTGCCAAAGCCGGTGCCGACCGCGTGGAGCTATATACGGAACCTTATGCTACGGCTTATCCCAAAGGACGGGAAGCGGCTGTAGCTCCTTTTGTCGAGGCTGCCAAGGTGGCCCGCAGCTTAGGTCTGGGGCTGAATGCCGGACATGATCTGAGTCTGGTGAATCTGAATTATTTTTATCAAAACATTCCGTGGCTGGACGAGGTATCCATCGGGCATGCGCTGATTAGTGACGCGTTGTATCTGGGATTGGAGCGTACGGTCAAGGAATATAAAAACTGTCTTCGCTGATGAATGTAATGTTGTTATTGGCCCAAGTGGCTCCGGCACTGACTGACTCTATTGCAGGTGCCAATCCGGTACTGACACAAGTAAACGCTTCCGACGAAATGAATTTATGGAGCATGGCCATCAAAGGTGGCTGGATTATGATTGTCTTGGGTTTGATGTCCGTACTTTGTTTCTACATCTTGTTTGAACGTAATTATGTTATCCGGAAGGCGGGGAAAGAAGACCCTCAGTTCATGGATAAAATAAAGGATTATATTTTGGGTGGGGAATTGAAAGCTGCCATTGCTTATTGTCGCAGTGTGGATACTCCCTCGGCCCGTATGATTGAAAAGGGTATCAGCCGTTTGGGACGCCCGGTGAACGATGTGCAGGCTGCCATCGAGAATGTGGGTAATATTGAGGTTGCCAAACTGGAGAAGGGAATGACGATTATGGCCACGATTTCCGGTGGCGCTCCTATGCTAGGCTTCCTTGGCACGGTGACGGGTATGGTACGTGCATTTTGGCAAATGGCAAATGCCGGAAATAATATTGATATAACGTTGCTTTCCGGTGGTATTTATGAGGCGATGATTACTACGGTGGGCGGTTTGATAGTCGGTATCATAGCTATGTTTGCCTACAATTACCTGGTGACATTGATAGATGGCGTGGTCAACAAGATGGAAGCCAAGACAATGGCATTCATGGATTTGTTGAACGAACCGGCGAAATGATTAATTAAAGAATTAAGAATTAAAACTTAAAGGCGTGTTAAAACGTAGAGCTAAAATATCACCCAATTTCAGTATGGCGTCCATGACGGACCTGATTTTCCTGCTGCTGATTTTCTTTATGATAACATCTACCATGGTATCGCCCAATGCTATCAAGGTACTGCTGCCGCAGGGAAAGCAACAGACTTCTGCAAAGCCTTTGACAAGAGTCATCATAGATAAGAATCTGAATTATTATGCTGCTTTTGGCAATGACAAGGAACTGTCTCTGACGCTTGAAGAATTGACTCCTTTCCTACAATCGTGTGCGGAGAGGGAGCCTGAAATGTATATAGCTTTGTATGCTGACGAAACAGTGCCTTACCGGGAAATCGTGAAGGTGCTGAACATTGCAAACGAGAATAAATTCAAGATGGTGCTGGCTACACGACCACCGGAAAACTAAATCGTACATTGTACATGGCTAAATTGTAAATGCAATGGTGAATCGGAAGAAGAAAGGAAAATATATAGGTATGGCAGGTGCACTTGTGGTGCATGTTGCCATTATTGCCCTTCTGATACTGGTAGGATTCACACCGCCGGAACCCTCGGAAGAAGGCGGTGTACCCGTTATGCTGGGAGAGGTGCCCGATGCACTGGGCGCTGCCGACCCTTCTTTAGTAAAGGTGGATGTCATGCCGGAGGAAACCGCTCCTCAGGTGCAGGAAACGGTGGAGCAGGACATCATTACGCAGGAAACTGAAGAAACCGTTGCCATAAAGCCCAAAGCCGAACCCAAGAAAAAGGAGGAGGTGAAGAAACCGGAAAAGACGGAAGCCGAAAAAGCGGAAGAGGCCCGCAAACTGGCAGCGGCAAAAGCCGAACGGGAACGTAAGGAAGCCGAGGAAGCTGCCCGTAAACGGGTAGCTGGCGCTTTTGGCAAAGGTGCCCAAATGGGTAGTAAAGGCGATACGGAAGGCGAAGGTATTCAAGGAAGTCCTACGGGAAATGCTCCGTCCGGAGCCACTTCGGGTACGGGAGGCTACGGCTCGTTTAATTTGGGCGGACGTTCTCTTGGTGAGGGCGGATTGCCGCGGCCGGTATATAATGTGCAGGATGAAGGTAGGGTTGTGGTGACCATCACAGTGAACCCTGCCGGACATGTGATAGCAACCAGCATCAACCGCCAGACCAATACCGTCAATCCCGCATTGCGGAAAGCGGCAGAGGATGCTGCCAAGAAAGCCCGTTTCAATGCGGTAAGCGGCTTGAACAATCAGACGGGAACAATAACGTATTATTTTAATCTAAAATAAGAGGAGGAACAATTATGGGTACAGTTTATGTTTTTTTTGCCGACGGATTTGAAGAAATAGAAGCTTTTACTTCTGTGGATGTGATGAGACGCGCCGGACTGAACGTAGAAATGGTGACGGTAACCCCTGATGAAATAGTGACGGGAGCACACGATGTTCCGGTCTTGTGCGATAAGAATGTAGTGAACTGCGACTTCTTTGATGCAGAGCTTGTATTATTGCCTGGCGGTATGCCGGGTGCGTCCACTTTGGAGAAGTGTGGAGAACTGCGTAATCTGGTACTGCGTTTTGCCCAAGAGCAGAAACCGATTGCTGCTATTTGTGCGGCTCCTATGGTATTGGGTAAGCTGGGATTGCTGAAAGGCAAGAAGGCTACTTGCTATCCCGGCTTTGAACAGTATTTGGAAGGTGCCGAATGTACGGGTGCTCCGGTAGAAAGAGACGGCAATATCATCACTGGTAAAGGACCGGGCGCTGCCATGGAGTTTGCATTGGCCGTAGTGGAGCTGTTGCAAGGCAAAGAGAAGGTGCAGGAACTGAAAGAAGCTATGTGCGTAACGGATTTATGATTTTAAATCATAAATCATAAATCATAAATCATAAATGGTTCAGTATGCTCTGATTGTTGCCGGTGGTAAGGGGTTGCGCATGGGGACCGAACTCCCCAAACAGTTTCTCCCGATAGGGGGGAAACCTGTTTTGATGCGCACTCTGGAGGCGTTTTATGACTACAATGCTGAGATACGGATAATATTGGTACTTCCCCACAGCCAGCAGGATTACTGGAGGCAGCTGTGCAGGGAGTACCGTTTTTCATTGCCGCATGCCATTGCAGATGGGGGGGAGACGCGGTTCCACTCCATAAAGAACGGTTTGGCTTTGGTCAAGACACCTGCTTTGGTCGGTGTGCACGATGGGGTGCGTCCGTTCGTGGCCCGGGAAGTGATTGCACGCTGTTATGACTTGGCAGCCGAGAAAAAGGCCGTAATTCCGGTAATCGGTGTGGTGGAGACCGTTCGCCGTATGGAAGGGGAAGGCAGTGTGACTGTCGGCAGGGATGATTATAGATTGGTGCAGACTCCCCAGGTTTTTGATGCGGAACTGCTGAAAGCGGCATACGAGCAGCCTTATGCACCCCATTTTACCGATGATGCTTCTGTGGTGGAGGCATTGGGCGTATCTGTCTTTTTGACGCCGGGAAATCGGGAAAACATTAAAATAACCACTCCTTTTGATTTAAAAATAGCCACAGCTCTGATAGGTTCATGTTCGATTTAGCCACGCGTGACATAAAATATTTGTCGGGCGTCGGGCCGCAGCGTGCTTCGGTGCTCAATAAGGAATTGGGCATTTACTCCTTGCACGATTTGCTATATTACTTTCCATATAAATATGTAGACCGCAGTCGGATTTATTATATTCAGGAGATCGATGGGACGATGCCCTATATTCAGCTGAAAGGTGAAATACTAAGTTTTGAGACGGCTGGAGAAGGGCGCCAGCGCAGGTTGATTGCTCATTTCTCGGACGGTACGGGGGTGGTGGACCTGGTTTGGTTCCAGGGCATCAAATATTTGGTAGGGAAGTATAAAGTGCATCAAGAATATATTGTGTTCGGAAAACCGACCTTCTTCAATGGTAGAATCAATATGGCTCATCCGGATATAGACTCTGCTTCGGATTTGAAATTGTCGTCCATGGGGTTACAACCTTATTATAATACGACTGAAAAGATGAAACGGAGTTCTCTCAATTCGCATGCCATCGAGAAGATGATGAATACGGTGGTGCAGCAGTTGCGTGAGCCGTTGCCCGAGACCCTTTCTCCCGCTATACTTGCCGAGCATCATCTGATGCCGTTGACGGAAGCTTTGGTCAATATACACTTTCCCGCTAATCCGGATTTATTGCGTAAGGCACAGTATCGCCTGAAGTTTGAGGAGCTCTTTTACGTACAGTTGAATATCCTGAGGTATGCAAAAGACCGTCAGCGGAAATATCGCGGTTATATTTTTGAAAGGGTGGGCGAAGTGTTTAATACTTTCTACTCCCGTAATCTTCCTTTTGAACTGACCAATGCACAGAAGCGGGTATTGAAGGAAATCCGTAAGGATGTAGGCTCAGGAAAGCAGATGAACCGCTTGCTGCAAGGGGATGTGGGAAGTGGAAAGACGCTTGTCGCACTGATGAGTATGTTGATGGCGCTCGATAATGGTTTTCAGGCATGCATGATGGCACCTACCGAGATTTTGGCAAACCAGCACTATGAAACCATCCGTGAGCTGCTGTATGGAATGGAGGTACGTGTGGAACTGTTGACCGGTTCTGTTAAGGGCAAGCGGCGCGAAGCTATCCTTGCCGGTTTGTTGACGGGAGACATACATATACTGATAGGTACCCATGCCGTCATTGAAGATACGGTGAATTTTGCTTCGCTCGGTTTGGTTGTGATTGACGAGCAGCATCGTTTCGGTGTGGCCCAACGGGCACGGTTGTGGACAAAGAATGTACAACCTCCCCATGTATTGGTGATGACGGCAACCCCGATTCCCCGTACATTGGCAATGACGCTTTATGGCGATTTGGATGTGTCTGTCATCGATGAATTGCCTCCCGGACGTAAACCGATTGTCACTCTTCATCAGTTTGATAGCCGTCGGATAAGCTTGTATCAGTCCATGCACAAGCAGATTGCCGAAGGCCGGCAGGTCTATATTGTCTACCCGCTGATTAAGGAAAGCGAAAAGATTGACTTAAAGAACCTTGAAGAAGGGTATCTGCATGTTTGTGAAGAGTTTCCCGAGTGTAGGGTTTGCAAGGTACATGGAAAGATGAAACCTGCTGAAAAGGATGCTCAGATGCAATTGTTCGTATCCGGCGAGGCACAGATAATGGTGGCTACCACCGTGATTGAGGTAGGTGTAAATGTGCCCAATGCTTCGGTGATGGTGATTGAGAACGCCGAGCGTTTCGGGCTGTCCCAGCTTCATCAGCTTCGGGGACGTGTAGGACGTGGAGCTGACCAGTCCTATTGTATTCTGGTTACCGGCTACAAGTTGGCGGAGGATACAAGGAAGCGTTTGGAGATAATGGTGCGGACTAATGACGGCTTTGAAATAGCGGAAGCAGACTTGAAACTACGTGGTCCTGGAGATTTGGAAGGGACACAGCAGAGCGGCATTGCTTTCGATCTGAAGATTGCCGATATAGCCCGTGACGGACAACTGCTGCAATATGTCCGTGAAGTAGCGCAAACGGTGGTGGATGCAGATCCACATGGCATGTTACCTGAGAACGAGGTCTTGTGGCGACAACTGAAAGCGTTGAGAAAAACGAACGTTAATTGGGCTGCCATTAGCTGAAAAAACGGTTAAACATGCACTTTTATTGCATTTTATGTTGTAAAACATGTTTGCTTGTAAATCTCCTATCTATAGGGGATTAAGACATCTTTGCGAGCTTTACAGTTTCCTCCTCTTCGAAAAAATAGTTAATGACTGATGTCGTTTTTCAGAGAGAAATGTTACCTTTGGGAGAATTTTTGAAAATCAATCTGGATATTCGCATAGAACAGGTGGTGTTTGATTTGCCGAGATGCTTGCAACGGATATCAAAATGAATGACGAAACGGATGAATTTTAATTGGATAAAAACTGCTTTATTGGCTGCGACGGCAATGGTTAGCTTGAATTCTTTCTCGCAAGACCTGATTGCCCGCCAGGCCCCCATCGACAGAAAACTTAAGAGTGTTGATTCACTGGCTTTGCAAAAACAGATACGTGCAGAACAATCATTGTATCCGGGTTTGGATTTGTATCCCAACTGGAACAACGAATTCGTACAAGCCTATGGCAATGCGATTGTGCCTGAGAGCTATACATTTGATTTGACCGGTTTCTGTATGCCTACTCCCAATACCCGTATCACGGATGTATTCGGTTACCGTCCCCGGAGAAGAAGAGCTCATTATGGTTTGGATATCAAGGTGTATGTAGGCGATACAATCCGTGCGGCTTTTGATGGAAAAGTGCGCGTTGTCAAGAATCAAGGTCGTCGTGGATACGGCAAATACGTCGTTATTCGTCACGACAATGGCTTGGAAACCGTTTACGGACACTTGTCTAAACAATTGGTTGATACAAACCAGTTGGTAAAAGCCGGCGAGCCAATTGCATTGGGAGGAAATACCGGACGTTCTACCGGTTCACACCTTCACTTTGAAACCCGTTTCTTGGGTATTCCCATCAATCCTGCGCTTATGTTTGATTTTGAAAAGCAGGATATCGTAGCTGATTCCTATACTTTCCATAAGACAAAAGGCTCTTCCGGTACGGCGCGTAGCATGGCATCGGGTGAAGGTCTGTTCTATAAGGTAAAGAAGGGAGACACATTGGGACGGATTGCAGCACGTCAGGGAACCTCTATCGACAAGCTTTGCAAACTGAACAGAATTACGCGTAAAACAATCCTGAGACCGGGACAAGTATTGCGCTGCTCATAAAAACGTAAACAATCTCTATAGAAGAGGGTACTTTAATAGATTTTAGAGTGCCCTCTTTTTCTTTTTCTTTAATTATTCCTATCTTTGCAGCGCACTGTGAAAAAAGGAAATGAAAGATACCAAGCAACAATTTGAACATGTCATTGCGGTTTGCCGTGACTTGTTCTCTAAGAAACTTCATGATTACGGTCCGGCGTGGCGCATTCTTCGTCCGTCTTCCGTAACAGATCAGATATTCATCAAAGCCAACCGTATCAGAAGTATTGAAACGAAAGGGGTGACTTTGGTAGACGAAGGCATCCGTTCTGAATTCATAGCTATTGTCAACTATGGAATTGTAGGATTGATACAGTTGGAGCTTGGTTATGCCGAAGCTGCCGATATGACCAATGAAGAGGCGTTGGTGTTGTATGATAAATATGCCAAAACCTCTTTGGAGTTGATGCTTGCCAAAAATCATGATTATGATGAGGCTTGGCGTAGTATGCGTATCAGTTCGTATACGGATTTGATATTGATGAAGATTTATCGGACAAAGCAGATTGAAAGCTTGTCCGGAGCGACTTTGGTTTCGGAAGGTATTGATGCCAACTATATGGATATGATTAACTATTCTGTATTCGGCTTAATTAAGATTGAATTTGGAGATTGACAAGAAACATATTGTCGGGAAAGTTTGGGTGAACCTCTGCCGTTTTCTGCTGGGGGCTTTGTTCATATTTTCCGGATTTGTGAAAGCTGTTGATCCGTTGGGTTTCTTCTATAAAATTCAAGATTACCTGACGGCTTTCGGCATGATTTCCTGGTTTCCTTCTTATGCGCCCTTGCTGGTAGGGATAGCGTTGTCTGCCATAGAGTTCAGTGTAGGTGTTTTCTTGTTTTTGGGTATACGCCGGAAGGTGGCATCTGTATTGGCATTATTGCTGATGGTTGTAATGACTCCGCTAACACTTTATCTGGCTTTGGCGAATCCGGTATCCGACTGCGGATGCTTCGGTGATGCGTGGATATTGACCAATTGGCAGACTTTCGGCAAGAATGTAGTGTTGTTGGTGGCGGCAGTATCTGTATTCAAGTGGCAGGATTTACTGGTGCGTTTCATTACTCCGAAGATGGAGTGGATGATTTCCATGTATACGTTTCTATTTGTGTTTGCGTTGTCCTTCTATTGCCTGGAGAATTTGCCGATACTTGATTTCCGACCTTACAGAATTGGAGCGAATATCAAGGCGGGCATGGAAATTCCGGAAGGTGCTAAACCAAGCGTGTTTGAAAGCCGGTTCATTTTGGAAAAAGGAGGAAAGCGTCAGGAATTTACATTGGACAACTATCCGGACAGTACATGGACGTTTGTAGAATCGCGTACGATACTGAAGGAAAAAGGTTATGAACCTCCCATTCACGATTTTTCCATGATGAGCCTGGATACATGGGAAGATATAACGGACAGCGTACTGTCGGATAAAGGATATACGTTTCTGCTGGTTGCCCATCGGATAGAAGGAGCGGACGACAGTAACATCGACCTTATCAATGAAATATACGATTACAGTGTGGAGCATGGTTATGGCTTTTATGCCTTGACTTCATCTCCGGAAGACGAGATAGAGTTGTGGCGTGACAAGACCGGAGCGGAATATCCTTTCTGCCAGACAGATGATATTACGCTGAAGACCATTATCCGTTCAAATCCCGGTTTGTTGTTGATAAAGGACGGAACGATTTTGAACAAATGGAGTGACAACCGGCTGCCTGATGAATATGTGCTGACCGATAGCCTGGACAAGTTGGAATTGGGCAAGCAGAAGCAGGAAAGTGATTTACAAACAATAGGCTATGTGTTGCTGTGGTTCATCCTTCCTCTGATGATGGTGCTTTGTGTCGATATTTTAGTCGTAAGGCGCCGGGAGAAACAACGCCTCAGACAACAATAGTATCAAATAGTAAATAGTAAATACATTAACCCTTTTAATAATAAAACAAAATGAGAAAAAACATTGTTGCAGGAAACTGGAAAATGAACAAAACCCTCCAAGAGGGTATTGCTCTTGCAAAAGAACTGAATGAAACATTGGCTAACGAAAAGCCTAACTGTGATGTAATCATCTGTACTCCGTTTATCCACCTGGCATCTGTTACTCCTTTGGTAGATGCTGCCAAGATTGGTGTAGGTGCAGAAAACTGTGCAGACAAGGAGTCAGGCGCATATACCGGCGAAGTATCAGCTGCTATGGTTGCTTCTACTGGTGCAAAATATGTCATTCTGGGCCACTCTGAACGTCGTGCTTACTATGGTGAAACAGTTGCTATTCTGGAAGAAAAAGTAAAATTGGCTTTGGCTAACGGTCTGACTCCGATTTTCTGTATCGGTGAGGTACTGGAAGAACGCGAAGCAAACAAGCAGAATGAAGTGGTAGCCGCTCAGCTGGCTTCTGTATTCTCTTTGTCTGCCGAAGATTTCTCTAAGATTATTTTGGCTTACGAGCCGGTTTGGGCTATCGGTACCGGTAAGACTGCTACTGCAGAACAAGCACAGGAAATCCACGCTTTCATCCGTTCCTTGATTGCTGAAAAGTATGGTAAGGAAATTGCTGACAACTGCTCTATCCTTTATGGTGGCAGCTGTAAGCCTTCTAATGCAAAGGAACTGTTTGCCAACCCGGATGTTGACGGCGGTCTGATTGGTGGTGCTGCTTTGAAGGTTTCTGACTTCAAGGGTATCATCGATGCCTTTAATTAAATAGTTGAAAGCTGAAAGTTGAAAATGGATTGCATGTCGTATCTGCATAACTGTTTTCCATTTTCAGCTTTCCATTTTCCGTTATATAAAGATATTGACTCATGAAAAAGCTTGGTTTACTTTTAGTTGCATGTTTCGCTTTTGCAACGATTTCTGTAGCGCAGAATAATATTGTGAAAAGCCTGGAACGTAATGTGCCGGGACAAGGCAAGGTGACTATCCATCAAGATGCACGCATTGCGGCATTGATAGGTTCGGAGTATGTTCCTGCCGGTTCGGATGAGCAGAAAGTGATTAAAAGTTCGGGTTACCGCATACAAGTTTATGCAGGGAATAATACCCGTCAGGCCAAGAACGAAGCTTATGCGGTAGCTACCCGCATCAAGGAACATTTTCCCGAACTTACAGTTTATACCTCTTTCAATCCCCCCCGTTGGCTGTGCCGTGCAGGAGATTTCCGCAGTATCGAAGAAGCGGATGCCATGATGCGTCAGTTGCGGGCTACTGGTGTATTCAAGGAAGTTTCTATCGTGAAAGAGCAGATAAACATCCCCTTATAAAGAATTATCATGTTAGGAAAAGAAGAAATTGTATCTCCTTCATTAGATGAATTGAAGGAACATTATCACCGCATCCTTACTCTGTTGGGTGAAGATGCCGGACGTGAAGGTTTGCAGAAGACACCTGAACGGGTGGCGAAGGCCATGTTGTCGTTGACGAAAGGGTATCATATGGACCCGCACGAGGTACTCCGTTCAGCCAAGTTTCAAGAAGAATACAGTCAGATGGTGATTGTGAAAGACATTGATTTCTTCTCGCTTTGCGAACATCACATGCTTCCCTTCTACGGAAAGGCACATGTGGCATATATTCCTAACGGCTACATTACCGGACTGAGCAAGATAGCCCGCGTAGTGGATATTTTCTCTCACCGCCTGCAAGTGCAGGAACGTATGACTCTCCAAATAAAAGAGTGTATTCAGGAGACGCTGAATCCGCTGGGGGTTATGGTTGTTGTGGAAGCCAAACACATGTGCATGCAGATGCGCGGAGTAGAGAAACAGAACTCCATTACCACTACATCCGATTTTACCGGAGCATTCAACCAAGCGAAGACCCGCGAGGAATTTATGAATTTAATCAGGCATAATTCTTGACGGAGAACTCCCCGAATTGAATTTAAAAATTCAGGATGACTCTGTCTCCCAGCCGCTTTGCCATGATGCTTTTTACTTTGTTCAATTCGTTGTAGCGCTCCATGATGCTGTTACACTGGGTTTCATCATTGGCTATGGCAGGGTTCTGTAACGCAAATAGGGTATGCTTCAATTCTTCGCAGACGATGGCATATTTGAAGTTTATCATTAACCGTGGAATTAGCTCATAGAGGCGTTCTTCGTCCGTCACCATTTGTTCTATCTGTGATTTCCTTAACTGATAGCGGTTGCTGATAAGCTCCACACTCAGCTTGCTGATGACGGGGTCGGGATGCGCCACAAAATACCGTTCGGCGGTAAAACCCTCATTGTGGATACGTTCGGCAGCCTCTGTCAGGATTTGCCGGTGAAGCGGATTGTGGAAGGCAAGCTCGTCCTCTTTTAAATCATTGACTATATATTCAGTTACAGTGATAGGGGTTTCCTGCCCCTCTTCATTGGTGACATTGCACATCACCCGCTCACCATAGAGCACTACCATCTTCAGAATAAGTCGTTCGTATTTATAGAACTCCTGGCCCTCCTTGCCCTCCTGTGGGATGAAGGATACATATTCTTCCTCGGGTGGAAAAGGTGGAGGTGTTTCGGAAGGGAGACCGGCAGGCAGTGATTCGGACGGATAGCCAGCTTGTTGTGCGTCGGGGCTGGTAGCTGTAGCTGCAGTATGACTGCCATTGACCCCCGCTTCTGCATTGGCTCTTGCGGCATTGGCCGACCGACGCTCACGTTCTGCTCGCTCAGCTTGTTGCTCGGCTTGCTTTTCTCGACGCTTGGCAACCTCAGAAACCAGCAGTTTGTCTTCTACGTGCAATAATTGGGCGCACTCCTTGATATAGACATCACGCACAATGGCTTCGGGAATGATGGAAATGCTTTGCACAAGGTTTCCTATAAGCTCGGCACGCTTGATGGGGTCTTTTCCTGCATCTTCCAGCAACAGATTGGTTTTGAAGCGGATAAAGTCCGTTTCATTCTCTTGTATGAAGGCCTGGAACTCCGTCGCATTGTGTTTGCGGGCAAAGGAGTCCGGGTCGTCACCATCGGGCAGGAGGCAGACTTTGACGTTCATGCCTTCTTCCAGCAACATATCAATACCTCGGATAGAAGCCTTTATACCGGCAGCATCACCGTCGTAGAGCACTGTCATATTGTTGGTGAAACGATGAATCATCCGGATTTGTCCGGATGTCAATGCTGTGCCCGAAGAGGCAACCACATTCTCTATGCCCGATTGGTGCATGGAAATGACATCCGTATAACCTTCGACCAGAAAGCAACGGTCTTGTTTCACAATGGCTTGTTTGGCAAAATATATGCCATACAGTTCATTGCTTTTATGATAAATTTCCGATTCAGGCGAGTTGACGTACTTCACCTTGACGCCTTTGGTGGCGCCGGCAAGCACACGTCCCCCGAAAGCCACCACCTTACCGGAGAGAGTGTGTACCGGAAAGATGACCCGCCCCCAGAAGCGGTCGCGCAGTCGGTGGTCGTCCGTCTCGTAGCAGAGGCCGGTCTTGACAAGATAATCCTTTTTATAGCCTTTTTTCAAAGCTTCCTGGGCAAGGGCATCGTGGCTCTCGGTACAATAGCCCAACTGGAACTTCTCGATGATGTCATCCCGGAAGCCGCGGCTGCGGAAATAGGCCATGCCGATACTCCGTCCGTCTACGTGGTTCTTTAGGATATTCTGGAAGTAGTCACGGGCAAAGTTGTTCACAATGAAGAGGCTTTCCCGTTCGCTCTGTGCTATCTTCTCCTCGCTGGATAGTTCGCGTTCTTTGATTTCAATGCCGTATTTTTTTGCGAGATATTTCAGCGCCTCGGGATAAGACATCTGTTCGTGCTCCATGATGAAATGCACTGCATTTCCTCCTTTTCCGCAGGCAAAACACTTGCAGAGCCCTTTGGCGGGAGATACATAGAAGGAAGGGGTTTTGTCATCGTGGAAAGGGCACAGACCTACATAGTTCACACCGCGTTTGCGCAGGGTGACAAAGTCTGATACGACATCGTATATCTGTGCGGCATCAAGTATGCGGTCTATGGTGGGTTGGTCTATCATTGTCTCTTTTCTAACTTGTGCAAAAGTACATGATATTTCTTGGATAATCAAAAAATATCATATAGGAAAGAGCAGACCGGAACCCTACATCATCATAAAATTCCCGTGGATTGTATAGTCGAGTTTTTCTTTCAATCTTTGTATGTCAACCGGCTTGGACATATATCCGTTAAAGCCATTCTGCATAATCTTTTCTTTGTCCGAAGCAAAGGAGTATGCCGTTACTGCAATGATAGGTACCGTTTTGGATACTTTACGTATTTCGCGAGTAGCTTCATATCCATCCATTTTAGGCATATTGATGTCCATGATGACCACATGCGGATGAAACTTCTGATGGAGTTCCACGGCTTCCTCCCCATCCCAAGCATGAACCAACTCATAATCTTTCTGTAGGATAGACTTGAACAGCATATAGTTACTTTCGTTGTCCTCTGCTATCAGGATTATAGGCTTTTCCTTGCTTCTCTCGTTCAGAAGAGGCATTAAAGTTAGATTATTTTCCTTTTGAGCCTCTTTCGGTTTATAAGGTATTGTAAACCAGAAAGTACTTCCTTTACCTTCTCCTTCGGATTCTACTCCGATGCGTCCTTTCATTTTTGTGACAATGTTTTTGCATATTGAGAGCCCTAATCCCGTTCCTTGTATAAAGGTGTTTACTTTGGTAAACCGTTCAAATATTTTCTTCTGATTCTCTAGTGAGATGCCTATGCCCGTATCTTTTACGTAGAAATAGAGTTCTTCTCCACGGATTTTGTATCCAAACATAATCTCACCTTTCTCTGTGAATTTTGCAGCGTTGACCAGCAGGTTGATGAGGACTTGAGAGAGACGGTTATGTTCTGTCTGTACATAACAAACTGGTACTTCAGGAACGAATTGTAGGGCAACACCTGTTTGCAGTCTGCCTCGTACTGTGTTTTCCACATCTTTTGCCAACTGATTTAAGTCGACATTCTGATAATTGAATTCCAGTGTATTTGCTTCTATTTTTGAAAGATCCAGGATGTCACTTACCAGTTGCAATAGCAACTGGTTGTTGGTTTCTATGATACTGATGAACTCTTTGCGTTCGGTTTCGTTTTCGGTTGCAGTCAGCAGGCTGGAGAATCCTACGATGGCATTCAAGGGGGTACGTATCTCGTGGCTCATATTGGCTAGAAATGCAGATTTCAGCCGGTCGGATTCTTGGGCTTTTTCTCGTGCTCGGATAAGCGCTTCTTCTTGCCTCTTGCGTTCTGTTATCAGTAAAAGGGAGCCGACAAGCGATATTGGACAGCCGTTCTTGTCGCGCTGGTCAATTACTGCGTTGGTTTCCATCCAATCTGTTATTTTTCGCCCTTCTACTTCGGTGATGATACGATATTCTTCTTTGATATGCTGCAACTTGCCTGAAATGAGATTTTCATGTACATGGTGCATACGTTCGAAGTCTTCCGGGTGTATCTTTCGGAAATATTCTGACGCCTTGATAATATCTACTTGGACTGTAGAGTTCTTCTCCTTTGTAAAGTTCATGTGGTCTAATATCTTTTGTGCTTCGCAATAAATCAGACCCTCCTTTAAATCCCAGCGCCATGGTATGATGCGTGCTATGCCCAATGTCATTTCCAGTTTTTTATTAATCTCTCGCAATGTGTTTTCGGCATCTTTGCGCGCTGTAATATCTACGGCAAAGACATCCAAAGTGTGTTTTTGGGATGCCGGGCAAAGAATGAATTCGTAAAAACTGTTTGTTTGTTTGAAGTAATGAGTAAATGTTACCGTTTGCTTTTCTTGGAATACCATTTCCATGAAATGTGTCAGGTGCTCTATTTGGGAGAAGGCATTTTTTTGTGAACCATCGGTAGTTGGCGTAAACTGGTCGTTGAAAATAATATTGCCGCATCGATAGCTCATATCTGCTATCTGTCCCGTTTTGTCGAAGAAAACCTCTATTTGAGTATAAGATATCGGCATATTACGTAAAAGGGTGTCATGGGCACTTAGCAAGGTGATTTTCTTTTGCTGGAACCGGTAAATGACTAAAGCTATGATAAGTAGTGAGAGTATCAACACTACTCCGCAAATAATCCACCATTGATACTTCTGCCAGAATGTAAGCGGTTTATTGATGAATACCGAGTCTTTAGGACAGAGTGTGGTGTCCAGACCATCCATCTGCAGTTGCTGGTAGTTGATGAAGGGATAGGATTTCTTGCTATATGTAAATGGGATATTCCGTGCATCCTCTCCTGCAAATATCTGTTTGAGGGCTGAAGAAAGCGCGTTTTGCACTTCCATGCGGTCATAGAAATATCCTCCCGCAAACCCCTCTTTACCCACATAGGCATTCCTTAATGCAAATACGGGTTGAGGCGATGATGCAACTAACTGAAAGTCTCCACTGATGAGTGTAGGAAAACCGAGTAGATTCTTACGCTCGTAAAACCATGTGGAAAATAGCATACCCGTCTCCGGTTCATCATTTAGCAGATATGCCTGTAATTCGTTTTGGTTTCTTTCATTACCTATTAATCGTTCATAGTGGAGGTTTGGATACTTTGACGTTATATAGGCATGAATAAGCCGGTCCAAGTCTTGGTTATGATAGAGTTCATCTGCTGCGAATACAATCGTTTTCATTTTTGGCAGCATCTGTACCATCATGTCGATGGTCTCTTTGTACATATACGGCGTTTCGATAAAAGTAAAGTTGTATTGCGGCCGCAGGTCAACCAGAGGAGATGTGATGGCATTGGAAATGTGTATAGGACGTCCGGTGAAATAATATTCCCGTGGAGCATACGTGTCTTCGTTGCCGATCAATACTATTGGAATATTTCCCCACTCACTCAAAATACGTTCCCTTAAAGTAAAAGCCATGTTGCCGAGAAGTACAAGATAATCGGGTTTCTTATCCTGGAAACGTTCGAAAATGCCATTCTCCATCCGGATATACAATGAGTCATTACGAATGAACGTCCCGTTCATGTGTACTACATCGGCTGTGATGTCCTCTATAGGAGATGTTTGCAGCAGGATGGGAGTTATAAGTTCTTGGCTCCAGGGTGCGCTTTCATTGTACGAGTTTATAATAAGTAATCTGCGGTGTTTGCCGACTATGGTTGCTGTGGCAAACGCCGAACTTAAATATAGAAAAATGAAACATAAGCTAATTATGCATCTTTTAGATAAAAATACTTTCATGACCTGATTTTTCAAGCAACATATTGTCTAATGGCAATTTAATTGCTACGTATTATTTATACAAAAATAATACAAATGTATTTTAATCATAAAATATAGTCGCTAAAATTAAAAATAATTAACGGCGTCTTTTTGTTTTATGCACTGGAAGTTTAATGTAATTATTATTTCATATATCTGTCTTGTATTATCTGGCAAGTGTGTACAAGGGTGAGAGCAGATAGAAAAGGGAGTTGACAGATTGTAATAAAAAGATGAAAAGGATATTTTCATCTTGAAAAAAGTTATATTTTTGCACCCGCTTTTGAAAATGGTATCGGAGACATTTTTGTTTTTATATAAATTCAATTGGTATTATGAACATTTTTTGTAAGAAAATCTTTGTTCCCCTTTTGTGCGGAACATTATTTTGGAGCGCTTGCTCAGATGATGCACCGTCCGGAGAAGATAGCGGGCAGCAAACTTATTCATTGGTGGTGAAAAGTGTCACTGCTTCGGGAGAGGATTCCTTCGGGGAACTGCGTGAGGTATCGGTTTTTCAGTTCAGTGGCGGCAGCTTATATAGGACGCAATTGCTGAATCCGAAACAAGATGGTACATCCAGCATCTCTGCACTCAGCGGCTCGCGGTTATATTTTCTTTCAGAAGTGAAGCTGCCCGTTCAGGAAGAGAAACTGACCGAAGAGGAATTGTGTAATATGGCCATTGGCGAAGGGCTTCATGATAATTCCGCTCCGGATTTCATGTCGGCGGTGGTTCAATTGGAAGATGATGTCGAGACGCGCAATAATCCGGAGGTCAGTGTGGGCATGAAACGTGGGGTGGCCCGTATCGACCTGAACACTACGGCCGACGATAAGACGCGGATTGAGGAGATTATAGTGGAAGATGCCCCGGCCGAAACTTTTCCGTTTCAGGAAGGCGTTGCCGTGTCGGACAAGACGGTGAAATATGTGAAGACGTTTGAACCGGCATTCGGAGGGGAACAGCCGAACGTGTTCCGTATTTTTGAAAGTATACATCCGGTTCATATAGTTTTACGTGGTGCGTATGATGGAATACCCATCAGGCTGAAAATGCAATTGCCGCGTATAGAACGCAACAAGGTGTATGAATTGTCGGTACTTAACGTAGGGGCTACGGTAGAAGGCGTTTTCGAAATCAAGCCGTGGGAAGAGGGCGAAACGGTGACCGGCAAGCCCGATACAGACCACCGCATCCTGCTGGATGCTTCCCGGTCTGTTATCCCCGAGGGGGTATCGGTAGATTATGAGAACAACATTGTAGAAGTGCCTATGACGGGAGTAGATGGCATGCAACTGGCGTTTCTTGCCGACACCCGGATAGATATTGCATCTGCCGAAGGAGTTGTGGATGGCGTGATGCTGACCGACATGGCGGTGACTGAAGAGGCCGAAGGAATTGTCTCTTCCTTCAGTGTATCTGTTCCGGCGCAAGGCAGCGGACGGTTGGGGTATTCGTTCATGGTGCACCTGAAGAATGCACTTATGGGCGGTTCTTATGATTACGTGGAAGTACGCGTGGCTCCGAGTGACAAGCAGATTGAAACGGTAGAGATGGCAGGAAGCGTGTGGATGGCTTTTAATGCACGCAGCAGCGACCTCGAAGACCAGATTTATCCGTTGGACGGTGCTACGGTGGAAGACATGTACCGCACCAGCTGGATTAATACGGTCGGTGGTCTGTTCCAGTGCGGTCGCAAGTATATGTATGTGCCTTGGCAGGGGTATAACCCTTCTAACAACCTGGGCAACCAGACTGCCGACATGCCTTGGCAGAATGATTCGCACATGCCTTGCCCTGAAGGATATAGAGTGCCTACCCGCGACGAACTGAACTCCTTGCTTCCGAAAGGCCAAGAGATTCCCGGTACTTATACGGCGGGAAACGGAGAGCGGATTACCGCCACGCTCCATGTGGGAGAAGGTACGTTGGTGACTCCTACCGGTGTCACCGGAACACAACATTACGTGAAGTTTACTTCGGAAGATACCGGCCGTTACCTCATCATACCTTTGGCAGGCGGGAAAGGCGACAAATCGACCTCCAACAATCCCTCTTTCGGAAAACGTGCCGTGTTGTGGACTAGCCAGCGCGACGGTTGTCCCGGAGGATATGCCTGGGCCTATTGGATGCAGTTCGAAGGAAAAGATTCGACCGTCATTGCCGAACAGCGATTGCAGATGGAGGCGTTCGCGTCCTTGCGTTGTGTAAAGAAATAGAGGAGGGCAGGACATGAAGATTATAAGAATTATAATGCTTTTGGGATTGCTGCCGTTGCTGGCCAGCTGCTCTTCGGACGGGCTTGGCTTCGACAGCGCTGAACAGGCCGGCGCAGGGCAGGTGACCTTCCGGTTCGGCTTGCAGGCAGATGTCACTGCCGGGGTGCGCACCCGCAGCGAACAGCCGGAACCGATAGCCCGTATGTGGTATGCCATAGCCGACGAACGGGGCGAAGTAATCAAGCCGTTGTATCAGAAACTGGAAGCCGATTTCTCCAAACTGACCATCGAAGGATTGGGGTATGGCGACTATACCGTGGTGTTTCTTGCTACCACCCATCCGGAATCGGATATTACGGTTGACGAGCCGGCCCTGCTGTCGGATGCCTGGCTGGTGAATCACGTGGAAAAGGCACCGCTTGATGAGGCCTGGTTCTATAAGAAGATAGCGTTGCACATCGGCCGGGAGCAGGCTCCGGTGATGCAGACCGTCTGCCTGGAACCTTGTGTGGGCAGGGTAGATGTCGATTTGGATGTGTCGTCCGACTATATGTGGCGGTTTATCCGCAACATAGAGGTCTCTTTCGATGATGCCCAAGGGGTGTATGCCGGTATTCAGGCCGGTGGCGAGTACGCAGGTGCCGGAGGAGTGGACGCTTACAACATCACGCAGCGCCGTTCATTCTACTCGTTGCCCGGACGGGAGGCACTTTCCGGACGGGTGACGATTGAGTCGGAGCGTAGCGACGGAACTTCCTTTATGCAGGTCTATCGCTTCAGTGGTTGCAAGATAGAAGCCGGACGCGTGTCGCATATCCGCATCAATTACCGCCATCCCGAAAGTGGCGAAGGCTTGCTCTATGTACGCGAGGAGGATTTCTCCCGATTCCGGACGGATACCATGTTTCTGGCCGACGAACCGCGCGAGGTGTTCTACGATAGCAATCGCCGTTCCTTTCGGGTGAATGCCCCGTTGCAGGTGTCGGTGTCCGATGATCATCAGCTGCTTGTAAAGTTCTTCTCGCCGATTGGCATCAGTGGCGTCAAGATACTGTGCCGTTTCAACAAGGTGAGCACGGAATTTTTCGAACTGGCTCGTTTCGACCGCATTTATCCGTTTATGGAGGCATCGTTCCCCTTGCCGGTGGTCAGTTCGGAACGTACGTTTGTAGCGGAGAACGGTCGCCGGATAACAGTTCCGGCACAGCCGGAACTCTCCAATGACGATGTGACGTTGCTTGTCCGTACGGAAGACCCCTTCATGAAAAAGATAGAGCAGATAGACAGCCGGTGGTTTATCCGCTTTTCCGCTTATTCGGCCGATAACGGGCATGCTTATTGGCGGCACATGGATCCCTTGCTTTGTCGTCACGGAGTGGCGTTGGTGCTCAACATGGCTTTCATGTTCGCTTCCGAAGAGTTCAATGTGGAAATGAATGCCTACGAGGGCAAGCTGAAGGACAATGGAGGAAATCCGATAGACCTGGATGCTTTGCGGCAAAGAATCCGCAACCACGGCGGTCTTGTGTTGGGCCGTGTGGTCGGAGTAGGTGGTTTGGGTGGAGGCAACACTTATGGTCTGGCCGATTATTGTTATAAAGGTGTTTACTTTGATGCCACGGCGCCGGGAGCCAATCCGCATAATTATGCCCGTCAGGCCATGTTTCACGAGTATGGGCATTGTTTGGGCTACAATCATAGCAGTACGATGACATACGGTGACCAGTGGACAGTACTTTGCGCTACAGTTTTTGTGGGCATGGGGCAAGATGGCAAATTGCCGGTATGTTCAAAAGAGGTGGTAGGAGGTTTACCAATGTAACGTGACAAAAAAACGCGGCATCGAACCATGTGTTCGGTGCCGCGTTTTTTCTCTTTTGGTGTCAACTGTTAGGATTTTCGGTGATTAATGCACCTCTCCAAGGGGTTACTTCGACAGATAGTGTGAGGTAGTGACTGTCTTTTTCATCCGGGGTGTCCGGAGTTATGGGAGCGGGGTCGTTTTCCGAAATGCGCGGATGTCCCAGACGGTTGATTCCCGTTACGGAAAGCTTGTAAATGTTGTTGCGCACGATGGCAAACTCCATAGGTCCCGTCACGGTGTCGTCGTTGTTGTCATTGTGCCGGTTCCAGCAGAAGTAGTAGCAGTAATAGCCTGCTGCGTCGTAGTCGTCCGTGTTCGATTGGTAAAGGGTGAACTGTGCCTTTTTGGCGGCTTTCCTGAAATTGGCCTGGAATGCCTCGTTGCCAATGTTCTGTTCATGCCACTTTTGCCACAGATAGTCCGGGCTTGTTTTGTCTGTGCTATAGACGGCTGTTTGCCCATTGCTTTTTATGGTGATATTCTTCTTCTTCTTCTCATTTCCGAATACGGCTTTATAGAACCTGCTGTTCTCCTCTGTCAAGAAAGCTTTTTCGCGCACTTCCTCCCATGTCACGTAGAGTGTATTGGCATAGGAATAAAGGATGGGGTCTTTAGCCGGATTTCCCTTGGCATTTGCAATGGCATCTTTCAGTTTCCGGGATGCCTTGTCGGTCGCCATGATTTGCCCCTTGAATACGATGCCGGTGCTGATTCCGTTCTGTTGCAGTTCTATGCCGGGAATGGTGTTTTCGGTTACATACCGCCATGTGTGGTACCCTTTCCCTTTATTCTTGACAACCTTTGAAATTTGCGAGGTGTACCATTGGCTGCGTGCGGTGGCGTCAATGTCCCAGTTTCCCCCTTCATAGTTGCCGAGGCAGAAGTTGAAGAAATCCTTGAAGGGATAACTTTTATCGATGTTTTTGGCGGTTCCGCTTTTTATTGCGGCATCCGTATTTACCACATAGTTGGTTTTCGGGCCGTGGCTATGTTCTGCTCCGCATATCTGTGCGTTGGCATTGGCACCGTTGTCCGACACGCGTCGCAAGTAGTAGAAGTCGCGGCTCATGTTTACCAAAGCCATTTTGGTCAGTTTCACTTTTAGGGTGGCGTTTCCTTCGTCATTCCCCACTACGTAGGTTTGGTCTTTGTTTTTACTTCCATCCTTGGAGTCGAAGCGCGCCACGGCACGTTCCACCAGGATGGTGCCTTCATTGTTCACCTCTTTTTTTCCGGTGCCTTTATGGTTTGTTCCGGAGAAGTGGAAGGGTGTGCTCTCTTGGAAATGGCTTTTCCAGGATTCTATGTTTTTAGGAATTCTCTTTTCAATGCACGTTCGGGTTGCGGTGGACATAAGGAATCCATGCTGATGGTCTTTTCCTCCCCATACGCTTTCTCCTCTTATTACATTGCCGTTGGCATCTTCAGTTATATTCTCGGTTTTGTGTATCCATTCTTTCAGCATGAAGTGCTCTTTAAAGAGGTTTTGCAGTTCGTTTGTAGGGTTGCAGAAGACGTAGAGGTGGATTCTGTCTTTTCCTTCATCGAGTATCCCGTCGGCCTTGTAGTAGGCAGCCAATGCGGCTTTGTCGATTTTCTGGACGGTACTGACGGTGCCTTTTGCTTTGTTGAGGTTTGTCAGTGATACTTGTTCGCCGCAGGCAATGAATTTGTTGTCTTTATCTGCCAGTACAAGCAGGATGTTGTTCACCCGATTTTCGTGCTCTTCTCCCGTTATGGCATTGCCGGTGCTGTTGTTGTCGGTTTTATTGTTTTCATTTGTTGTGTTTTTATCAGTTGTGGACAGTTGCACTTGTACGTTCACTGCATCTTCCGGTTTGTCCGGCATTGCATCTGTTTTACGCCTGCTTTTGGGTTAGTAGGGTTGCCGCAACTTGTAATGGTACATATCGCCAATATGCTGATAAAAAACATGTTCCAGTATCTCTTTTTCATAGCGTAATTTATTAAGAATTTCGGCATACAAAAATAAGACAAACGACAATGGATTCCAATTTTTAACTATTTTTTTCTGACTTTTCTCTATAAATGTTCAATTTCTTCTGTTGTCAGTTTGGTTGCTTGGATAATCATTTCCGTAGCTACTCCCATTGTTTTGAGATTGCGGGCTATCTCGAAACGACTGGCTCGTATACCTTCTTCTCTTCCTTCCATCAGCCCTTCCAGTTTAGCCGAATCCAGCACGTCGTTCTGTATCATGATTGCACTTAAGTGTTCATCGTATGCATTCCTCTCTTTGGCTGTCATGGAGTAGTATTTCAGTTTTTCCCTGGCTTCTCCCAGTCCCGGTGTGGTAGTATTGGGGCGTATGATTCCGTTCTTGAGGTATTCCATCCATTCTTCCAGCGGTGTTTTTGCTACCTCGTAGAACTGGTTCACGCGAATCAGAATATATTCCGGGAATATTTCTGCCGGCATCCGTGTGACGATTGCGTTCTTCTCCTTGGTGCTGATTCTCAGCTGGTCTTGTGTATGCACTCCGATGAAGTTGTTCTGCCCGTGATAGAGGTAGTCTTCACCTTGTCCGATGTCGAAATAGAGTATGCTGATGGAGTATATTTTCTTCACCTGATGATACCTTTCTCCCAGCGAGATGTGCTCGGTGATGGCTTTTGCCACTCCGTAGAGTATTCTTTCCAAGTAGTACAGCTCGCGTGTGTTCTGTATTTCGATGATAATGATTTCTCCTTTGCTGTTCAGGGCTTTGATGTCCACCCTGTTGAACTTGTCGTCGGCAGTCTGCTGGTTGCTTTCGCTTTCCAGAATCTCTTGTATGGTCACTTTTTCTCTCAGGAAGACGGTGAGGAATCCTTCCAGTATGTCGAAATTGGCTTTTTGTCTGAGCAGCCTCTTTATAGCCCAGTCGAAGCGTATTTACTTATCGTATAGTTGTTCGGGCATGGTGTTTGGGGTTTGTATGGTTTCAGATTTTTCTTACTACAAAGTTAGGGAAACTTGTGGAATGTGCAAGAGGAGAGGCAAAAAACTGAAAACCAATTTGGTAATTCTCTTGTTCTGGAGAAATCGTTTTTTACTCTTTCACTTCCTTCATTTTTTTGTTGAATCTTCTTGTTCATCGTTTTTTCCGGTGAAACTACCTTGCCTTTTTGGGGGTGATTTCGAGTAGAGTTCATCGTTATGCTATTCTGAAGTAGGGCGGCAGATGGTGGCGTACATCTCCCTGCATTCTTCGGAACTGTCGACTGTTTGTAAGTGAACGACCCTAGTCGTTCGAGTGAACTACCTGTGTCGTTCAATTGAATAACTGGGGTTGGCTGCCTGAACGACCCTGGTCGTTCACTTGGATAAAAGCGCTCCGATGTGCTGAAGGCGGCGACTTGCCCGATGCGAAGAAGGGTGTTTCAGAATCACGTGTCGACGGTTTGTCGGTTGCTGATGCCGTTTCTCTTTATCATAGAAGAAAAGAAGTTTCACCGGAAAAGCCGATAGATAGGGCGAAAGTGTGATAAGGTGAAG
>ULPL01035763.1_pt1 | contig 25092 bp, 15 predicted proteins | sample 1953481 | NCBI WGS metagenome assembly ULPL01 (sample SAMEA4835628, study PRJEB28245) | human gut metagenome | biome: gut microbiome; material: fecal sample | place: Denmark | collected 2008 | reverse complement strand
GCGACGCTCTTTGTCGATCACCGACTTATAGATACGACCGGTAGTGAGCGAGTTGGCCTTCGTAGTCTTGATGCCGGTGAAGCGCTCATAGTGACCTAGGTCGAGGTCGGTTTCCATACCATCTACTGTTACATAGCATTCTCCGTGCTCATAGGGATTGAGCGTACCGGGGTCAATGTTAATGTAGGGGTCAAATTTCTGGATAGTGATGTTGTAGCCTCTGGCTTGAAGCAGTTTGCCGATAGAGGAAGAGATAATACCTTTGCCGAGGGACGATACAACACCGCCCGTGACGAATATATACTTTGTTTCTGCCACAATAATTAAGTTTAGAACGTTCTATGAAATATTTCAAGGCAAAAGTAGTACTTTTTTACGAATTGGACAATACTTTGGCTAAATACTTTAAGTAAAATATAAAAAGTGCCCGGCCTTGCGGAAGATGTCCCAAAGGCTTAGCGCCTGACTGATAGGTACATCCTGCAAGACCGGACCATGCCGGCAGGGTCTGCCGGTGTCTTTAATTCATAATATAGGTGGATTCACGTCCCCCGTACAGCGATGAGAAGTAAGGAATTACCATCGCACGGGTGTGTGGGGGTTGTTGGGAACATCCATATATAGAGGTGTGTCCTCCCGTCTTCCTACCAGTTACAATTCCTTTGAAGGTCTGCCGGTAAGAACCCCTGTGCGGCTGTGGAAAGTCGCAAGGGATTGTGGTCAGTCGGTTTCCCCTTTTGTAGGGAAGAGATAGAATATCCGGTCACGATCGTAGTCGATCATCCACTGGTCGATAATGACATTGGGATCGAGGGCGGCTATCGTCAGTGTGTGGTTGCCTCCGGTGAGTCGAAGTTCCAGTGTGCGTACTGCCTGTCCGCGTGCCACATCCTGTGCGCGTTGTTGAGGACTGGTATCATCGTTAAGAGAGATGAGTAGGGGCTGTCCGCCGTCCACCTTGACAGTGATCCGTTGCATTGTCCCGTTATCGGGAAGGGTGGGGATGAGCGCAATATGCAGTAGGACATCACCTTCACGGGCGTAGAAACGGTATTCCAACGACCCGCCGACCTGTAGGTCGACCGCTTTCATCGAGTGACCCAACAAGGGGATGGGCTGGGCTGCCGTAGCCTTGTTGTAGCGGGCCGCATTGTAGACGATGCTGCCGTCGGTAGTGAGTTTTGCCGTAAAGGGGATGGCTTGCCCGTATCGGCTGATTTCTGTTCGGCTGAGTGTATCGGGCAGCAGCGGAGCCGCCATCTTGGCCAGCCGGCCAGCCGGATCAGCTGCCGGCCATTGCGACGGGAAGTTGAGGATGGCCTCATAGGCAAGGACGGAGCGGGCGGCCGATTCAAGGGCGTCGGTGTCATGGTGGAAACTTTCTTTTCTTCCGATGTGTCGGGCCTCTTGTGCCTGTAGTGTCATCTCTGCCATCTCATAGAGGAAGGCGGCGGGATATTCGATGAGTTGGCCGAATCCTGCAGCTTGTGTTGGTTCGATGTCATGTCCCCTCTCTTGGATGCTGTGCCAGGTGTCACGGCATTCGTTGAGGTAGCGGTCAAGCTCATTTCCCAGCTCGTCGGCATTGAAGGGTGTGTCCTTCTGTGCTGTCATTTCCCATGGCTTTTGAGGCCATTGAGCAGACAATCGGTAGTAACGCGCCATGGGGCTCACGAGTCGTGCTCCGGTTTGTCTGCCGAATTGCTCCTGTAGCCATCGGTTCAGGTAGCGGTCAGCCTGGTCGCTGGCTGTGCCGTTGATATTCCAGGCCATGTCCATGAATAGATTTAGTTGCAGGGCCGACAGGGCGGGGTCGTTGCTTTGCGCCATCCAGGTGTCGCGAGTCTGTCCGTCCCAGGCTCTGTGTAATTCTCGTGTCATCAGTCCTGGTTGCACACCGTCGGTATGATAGAGCAGTCCATGGCTTTCTTGCGTTTTTTTATGGGTGTGTCCATGATTCTTTTGGGGCTTCTCTGCCTTCGTCTGTTGCACCGTAGGCATCAGATATCCGTAACCGTCATCATGACGGTCGATACGGGGCAGGAAATTCCAATCGAGATCCCCGTGCCCTTCTTGTTTCTTGCGCTTCCTTTTACTTCCTTTTTGTATCGTTGCCATGTCTTGTTGGCCTTCGATGAGGAAACCGAACGCATCGGTCAGTTCTTTGTCATCTGTACCACTGATCAGATTGCCTTTGAGCCGGAGCAACAGACAGGCGAATGTCTGTAAGTCGCCGCCTGGATAACAGACGCCCCGGTAGGCTATGGAGGGGATCTCCACACGTTCCTGTGCATCGTCGATGGTCAGACGCTTGCGCTGTTGCGGGAGCAGACCGGCCCATTCTTTAAAAGGTGACACACCCGCCTGTCGTGACAAGTCCATCAATCCATAGGCAGCTCCTCGTCCGTTGCTGCCTACAATGACGATCTGTTTGCCGCGTACGCCTATCCAGAATGCATCGGGATGGGTGATGATCTGCATGTAGGGCACGCGCCACTTAGTAAGCTGATTCAGTTCGTCATCGGTGATGTGGTCGAGCTGATAGAGCTGTATGATGCTGTTGCTTCCCTGGCGTGCACGTTGTCCCGTTACGTCTTGCATGTCATTTTCAAAGAGGCGTGCGGCCGTCTCCACCACGACGCTCGTATTGCGTTGTAGAGAATAGACTATCGGTTTCCCGTTGTACCATACGAAGTCTTTGGCCTGCACCATAGTGGAGCAGAGCCAGGCGGAGAGAACGAGAAGAAATCTGATTTTCATTTTTTATATCGTTTGTATGCGAAGTTTTAGCAAGGAAAAGGATAAGGGGGACAAAAGATGATCTTATCTCATACTTTTGTCGGACCGTATTCTATTTAAAGGCAAAGGTAAATAAAAATACGCAGATTTCTTGCTTTTTGACAAACAACCTTATTGGTTTTTAACGTTAATCATTAATCAGCCATTAGATAACAAGGATTTATTTAACCATGAATTTGATGAAATTATTTATGAATCAGCAGAATGATTGCATTTTTAAAGGACGACTAGATATATGGATTGATATTGGACGTATGGGGATGGGAGGGCGACCGCTGTGATCTAGTTTTCCTGTCGGTGATCGGCTTGGCTCGTTGTCGGATGGAGCACGGAAATCGTTTTTTTGTGTTATGAATTCTTTGCTGCCTTTAATCAAGTATTTAGGCATATAGGGCACGTACGGCATCGGCAAACCGTTGCTCATGACTCAGTGCGCCCTTGCGTACCTTCAGACGGTAGTTGTACACGGTCTGTGTGGAGTATTGGAGTACTTCAGCAATGCTTGCACTGTCGTCCAGGCCAAGGCTGACGAGGGCAAAGATGCGAAGTTCCGGTGTGAGACTATTGGTGTCATCGGGTATGATCTGTGCGTCGGGACGTAAGAGACGGTTGAAACGTTCGACAAAATCGGGGTGAAGGGCGAGAAACGCTTCGTCAAACTGTTGATAGAGTCTTTCGGTGACCTGGTCTTTTGTCAGTGAGCTTATAGCCAGTCGTTTGGCATCGTGCAGCATATTGGCAGTGAGCATGCGGTTCATGTCCTTCTTGTAAGTGTGAATCTCTTTAACGAGCATGCCTAAGAGGGCGAAGGGCTTGATAAGTGCATTGTTCATGGCATACAATCTGCTGTTCTGTTCGCTGATGTGGGTTTGAAGGCGTTTGATTTCTTGTTCTTTTTGGGTCACCTTCTCCGACAGACTGCTGATCTGTTCCTTGCCGCCGATTTCTTTGTCGGAGTAGGAATGGAGCTGATGCCTTACCTTATTATATAAGTAGGCAAGTATGAGAACCATCAGGAACAGTATGACGATGATAGTAAAGGAGAGTGTGCGCCGTTGGCGATCCTGTTTCTGATATATCTTCGTTACATTGTTGAGCACGTTGACCACCTCTAAGCTGCGTCCGATATCTTTATGAGTCGATATGTCTTCCTCGGCCAGTTGCAGGTAGTTGATGATGCGATCGGTCTGTTGTATGACATATTTTTCGTTAAGATATTGTATGACAGCGATGATAGCCTGTGAGGAACGGTTGGCAGAACGGATGTCGGCCTCCGTGGCTAGCACGGCAGCCTCTATGTATTTGTCTTCTAGTCCTTTGCGTTTATATATCTGGGCGAGTACAATATAACAGAGTGCTAGTTTTCGGTCGTCATTCTTGTAATGTCGGCAGAGTTGTCGTATTTTTTGTTCTATGGCTGTCGTGTTGGCAGAGGGTACGGCGGATAACTTGTAGACATAATATTCGGGGTCGTCCTTACTGATATATGTCTGGTATTTTTGCCATGCCTGCTGGATTTCCTTGGTTGATATCATGCTGTTTCCCGATGTATAGTTCAGGTAGCTGAGCAGGTAGACCTTTGCGTAGATGGTACGTAGCTCAGGCATTACCTCTTCAAAGGGAATGAGCTGTATTTTTGAGATGGCGATGAAGCTGTCGCCACGGTCAGCTTCTACGTATGCCTTGTTGATGGCTGCTTCCTGCATCCATTCTTTGTTACCGTTTTTTTCACCTAGTGTATGACATTTTGTCCAATAGACGAGTGCAGAGTCGCTGTCGAATTTCATGTAAGCCTCTGCCAGTTGCTTGCAGGAGAGATAACGGTCGGTAGTATTCACAGCCACGTTCAAGTTACCTTTTAGGCGTTCGATCTCGGCTTGTTTCTTCTTTACGTAGACTTGGCTGTTGGCCACGGTGAGATCGAGCCGCTTCAGACTTTGTTCAAGTGATGAGGCGTGAAGAGGAACTGCTGCTAGAAGCAGGAGGATAAAGAGAAGAGGCTGTTTCATCTGTCGATATTATATTTAGGCGTATTTTATCCAAATGCAAAAGTAATATTTTTCAAAGGAAGGTGCAAATCTTGGTGGCGGTTTTTCATTTGCAGGAATAAAGATATAATAAGAGTTTACTATTCGTAATTTGATAGTTGTTGATATTCAGTGATTTATAATGTATGTCCATTTACTTTTTATCTTCTTTGCTATTGCAACGTCTTTTTTGTATGTAAATAATCGCTAACTTTGCAGTACCTGAAATTTAAGACGGATGATCCGTAGAAATGGAAAATTTTCATCGGACGATGTAACATTTTTAAACGAAATACTTTTTTAAAAACCTATAATATGAAAAGACAGATAATCTCTTTTGCAGTGGCTTTTCTGGCTGTTGCCGGAGCTTGGGCTCAGAATGGTCCGCGTGTCCGTGTAGAAGGCGGTATGATAGAGGGCCGTGACTCGTCAGGAGTAAAAGTATTTGAAGGCATTCCTTTCGCACAGCCCCCTGTGGGCGATCTGCGCTGGAAGGCACCTCAGCCGGTGAAAGCGTGGGAAGGTGTCAGAGAGACGAAGACCTATGGCAATGATCCTATGATGTACAATGCCTTTGGTGACATGAAGTTTCAAGGACCTAAGCACAGTGAGGACTGTCTCTATCTGAATGTATGGACACCGGCAAAGAAGATGGATGAGAAGCTGCCTATTCTTATCTATTTCAATGGTGGTGGCCTGATGTCGGGCGACGGTTCTGAATATCGTTATGAAGGTGTGTCACTTGCCCGTAAAGGCATCATCGTGGTGACGGCCAACTATCGCGAGGGCATCTTTGGTTTCTTTGCCCACCCGCAGCTCTCCAAGGAGACCAGCTACAAGGGTTCTGGCAACTATGGTTGGATGGATCAGGCTGCAGCCATTAAGTGGGTGTACGACAATATCGCAGCTTTCGGCGGTGATCCTAAGAAGATCACGATCGTCGGCGAGTCTGCCGGTTCGATGTCGACGAGTGCATTGATGGTGTCACCGCTTTGCAAGGACATGCTTCATCAGGTGATGGGCTCTTCCGGTTCGGTAGTAGGTACTGCCAAGCCGGCTACGCTGAAGGAGGCAGAGCAGCAGGGTGTGGCTTGGGCCAAGAAGCATGGTTTCAAGAAGATCAGCGACCTGCGTAAGCTTTCGGCTGACTCTCTTAACAAGATCTCCGAATTTAGCGGTGTTCCTTGCTACAACATCGACGGCTATTTCCTCACGGAGGATCCTGAAGAGGTCTATAAGAGAGGCGATCAGGCACAGGTGGCTGTCCTTATCGGTAACAACTCCGGCGAGATGCCCATAGCCGCCATGCTCGGAGGTGCCGCTCCTACCGTAGCCAATACTCAGGCGTTTGCCGCAAAGTTCTTCGGTACGGACGGTAAGATGATAACGGATCTCTATAATATCAAGACCGATGCCGATGTGACAGGGCTGCCCGGCTATGAGCTTGGCGGTGATGTCTTCATCTCTTACAACACCTGGAAATGGTGCGATCTGCTGCGTCAGACGAGCAAGATGCCGGTTTACCGTTACATCTACTGCCATCCGCGTCCCAATATGCAGGTAAAGGGCAAGGCACCCGGACTGGCCGGTGGTACCGTTGATGTGGCAGAGGATGCTCCCGTCACACCTCCCGCTCCCGCTGCCGTGCACTCTGCAGATATTGAGTATGCTATGGGCAACCTTGCTACGAACACCATGTTCCCCTGGACAGCCGACGACTACGTCGTAAGCGCACAGTTCTCTTCTTATTATGTGAACTTCGTGAAGTACGGCAATCCGAATGGCCTGGGACTGGTCGACTGGAAGCCTTTCAATGAGGGCGACAGTCACTATGTGCTTCATATCGATGTCGATTCCAAGCTCCAGTCAGAGCCTTGGCGTCAGGCGCGCTATAATACTATTGACAAATTGCTTGATAAATAAACATCCTTTTTCTCCGTACGGCAGGGCAATCGGCTCTGCTGTACGCCGAGAGACTGCGCGTGAGCGTATTGTAGAAGTGATATTTACCGGTTTGCTATAGCGTATAGCACTATTACTTTTTTCTCATAAACTAATTACCTAACAACATTTTAAAATTTTCATTTATGAAAATGAATCTTTTCTCTGTTGCACTATTGGCTTCAATGGTGCCAGGGGTCGCTATGGCCCTGCCGACAGAGCCGGCAGACTCGACAGTAACGGAACAATCTTCTTCAAAAGAGCGGTGCCACGGGCTCGATCAGTGCTGCTGATCTTGTGACTGACACGTCGAACTATAAGAACTATCTGATGTCGGGCTCTTACATCCGCCCGTTTGAGATCAACCTGTCGACGACGATTAACTTCTAAAGACAGAAATCACTCAAATATTACGCATGGCAACTGTTTGGGCCACTATCGTTGTCATTAGCCTTTACGGCTGGTGACAATGATAGTGCCCATGGTTTTTGAAAGTTGGAGAAATGTTTCTTTTTTCAGATGAAGTCTCAGAAGAATGACGTATATTTGAGGAAGTGAAACAATTTATAAGAACAAGAACAGAATGAAACATAAATTCTTATCCCTTGGCATGCTGACGGTCTTGTTGGCTGCCAGCCTGCCCATGATGGCGCAGAACCGTGTGTCCGGTTATACGATTAATACTTCGACAGAGGCCAATACGGCGGTGACGACTTTCGGCAAGGTAGCCGGCTACCGCGAGAACGGCGTCTATGTTTTCAAGGGTATTCCCTATGCTCAGGCTGCCCGCTTCGCAGAGCCGGAGGATCCCACGCCATGGAGTGGCGTGCGTTCCTCACGTGCCTATGGTCCCACCTGCCCTCAGGAGTTCCGCACGGGCTGGTACATGGATGTGCTGGGGTTCTCTTCCCATTGGGACGACGGCTTCGCCGGGGAGGACTGCCTGCGTGTCAATGTGTGGACGAAAGGTTTGAACGATGGCAAGAAACGGCCGGTGATGGTATGGATCCATGGAGGTGGCTTCTCGACGGGAAGCGGACAGGAGCAGCCTGCCTACGATGGTGCCTCACTCTGCAATAAAGGCGATGTGGTGGTCATCTCGCTGAACCATCGCCTCAATGCGCTCGGATTTCTCAATCTCTCATCTTTCGGTGAGAAATATAAGCACTCGGCCAACCTCGGTATGATGGATATCGTCAAGGCATTGCAGTGGGTGAAGGCCAATGCGGCTAATTTCGGTGGCGATCCCGACAATGTGACGATATTCGGTCAGAGCGGTGGCGGCCGTAAGGTGTCTACGCTCTGCTGCATGCCCTCAGCCAAGGGCCTCTTTCAGAAAGCTATTGTGGAAAGCGGATCGGGTGCCCATTTCATGGAGAACAAGTGGTCGGCCCGTATCGGCGAGCTCACGGCGGCCATCTTGGGACTTGACGCCTCGACGATCGATAAGATCAGGACAGTGCCCTATGCCGATCTGCTTGCCGCTGCTACGAAGGCTGTCGCGCTGGTGAGGAAAGATGCGGGTGCTGCCGCCGCTGAAGCGAGCATCTGGGGCTTTATGCCTACGAAGGATGGCGACCTGTTGCCCGAGCATGCCTTTACCAACGGTAGCGAGAAGCTGACGGCCGACGTGCCGATGATCATCGGTAGCGTGATGAACGAGTTTGCCGGGTTCGCGGTGGTGACCGATCCGTCGCTCCTTCATAAGAGCGAGAGCGAGGCTGTCGCCACCTTGCAGACGAAGTACGGCGATATGACGGCCGATTATGTGAAGGCTTATAAGAAGGCCTATCCTGACAAACCGGCTTATCTCATGCCGCTTGTCGACTTTAAGTATCGTCCGCAGGCCGTCAGTCAGGTAAGGACCAAGGCTGCTGACCAAGGGGCGTCCGTATGGAACTATGTGTTTACCTATCAGAGTACCGCACTCGATGGCATCCTCACGGCCAGCCATTGTGCAGAACTTCCCTACGTGTTTAATAATGTGACGCGTTGTGCCGCCTCTACCGACGCCACCCCCGCCGCCATCCAACTGGGTGATGTTATGAGCTCAGCCTGGATCAACTTCGCCCGTACCGGCAACCCCAACGGACGGGGAGTACCCCATTGGGATGCGTACACCATTGAGGCTCCTGCCACAATGATATTCGATACCGATAGCCGGTGTCGGAAAGGTGATTTCGACGCTGATCTGCTGAAGATAGGTAAAGAATAAATCGGTTATTTATTGGGCCGTTACGCTTGTTGTGATGTCTCTTGCCGGTTTAAGCGGCTGACTAGGGACAGGGTGGCCCGGGTAATTTTATCATCTATGAAATTCAATTATTCTATTCTTTTCGCTGTCGGCTTGTGCCTTACCACGGGCATGCAGGCAGCCGACCGGCCTGCCATTGTGAAGAAAGGTCAGTATAATCTCGTGGTGCAGAAAGGTGGCCCCACGCTGGGCTATTCGCCGAAGAGCGGTGTGAGGTTGCTTTCCCAGGACGGCTTGTGGTTTAAGGATCTGAACCGCAATGGCCGGCTCGACAATTATGAGGACTGGCGTCTGCCCCTCGATGTGCGTGTCAATGACCTTGTGTCACAGTTGTCGGATGAGGAGATCGCCGGTCTGATGCTCTATTCGGCTCATCAGCAGATACCTTCTCCTGAGGTAGGGTATGGTGCTTCCACTTACAATGGCAAGACATTTACAAAGGCTAAGGTGAGCGCCGCAACGCTAAGCGATGTGCAGAAGAAGTTCCTCAAGGACGACAATCTGCGTGCCGTGCTCGTGACGAAAGTGAAGGATGCGGCGACAGCTGCGGAGTGGAGCAACAATCTGCAGGCTTATGTGGAGGGACTGAAGCACGGCATTCCCGTGAACAACTCGACCGATCCCCGCCACGAGACGGCAGCCAATGCCGAGTACAACTATGGTGCAGCCGGAGACATCTCTCATTGGCCTACGGCTTTAGGACTGGCTGCCACGTTCGATCCCAGCCTGGTGAGGGAGTTCGGACACATCGGTGCGCAGGAATACCGTGCCTTAGGCATCACCACAGCCCTGTCGCCTCAGGTCGATGTGGCTACTGAGCCTCGTTGGACCCGGTTCACCGGTACTTTCGGAGAGGATCCACAACTCGTCACGGATATGAGCCGTGCGTATGTCGATGGCTTCCAGACCTCCCTTGGCGATGCAGCCATTAAGGAGGGATGGGGCTACGAGTCGGTGTCGTGCATGTCGAAGCACTGGCCCGGTGGAGGCACTGTGGAGGCAGGCCGCGACAGCCATTACAATTACGGCAAGTACGGAGTATATCCCGGAGGACAGTTCTTTGGCACGGCGATGCAGTCGTTCCTCAATGGTGCGTTCAAGCTCGATGGCCCCACTAAGGAGACGGGAGCGGTGATGACCTTCTACAACGTGTCTTGGGGGCAGGACCCCTCGGGCAAGAATGTGGGTGAGAGCTTCTCGAAGTATATCGTCACGGATCTGCTCCGCAATGAATTCAAGTTTGACGGCGTGGCTTGTACCGACTGGATGGTGACGGCCGACAACAAGGCGATCGACAGCTTCGACGGCAAGTGCTGGGGTGTGGAGACGCTCAGCGAGGCACAGCGTCACTATGAAATCCTGAAGGCCGGTGTCGACCAGTTCGGCGGCAATAATGATAAAGGTCCGGTATTGGAGGCTTTCCGCATGGGCTATGAGGAATATGGCAAGGATGCCTGGCACCGCCGTATCATGGCTTCCGCTCGCCGGTTGCTCATGCCGATCTTCCGTACAGGATTGTTTGAGAATCCCTATCTCGATGTGGCCAAGTCGCGTGCTACTGTCGGCAACAAGGATTTCATGGCCAAGGGCTATGCCGCTCAGGTGAGATCGATCGTCATGCTGAAGAATCACGGTCATGTATTGCCGTTGAAGGACAATCGTCTGAAGATCTATATCCCCAAGCGTCATTTCCCTTCCACTGTCGATTTCTTTGGCAATGTGACAAAGGATTACTGGGATGTTCCCTTCGACTTGGAGATGGTCGGGAAATATTATGAGGTGGTCGACAGTCCTGATGAGGCTGACTTTGCCATTGTGGGTATTGACGGACCGATGAGTGGACCGGGTTATTCGGCCGATGATGTGAAGGCCGGAGGCAACGGTTATGTACCCATCTCGCTGCAGTACAATGATTATACGGCTACCCAAGCCCGTCCCGTGAGCATCGCCGGCGGTGACCCGAAGGAGAGCTTCACTAACCGCTCCTATAAGGGCAAGACCATGAAGACAGCCAATAAGGACGACATGATCCTCGTCAACGAGACAAGGCAGAAGATGGGCTCAAAGCCTGTCATCGTACTGCTCAATGCCACCCGTCCCGTCATCGTGAGCGAGTTTGAGAAGAGTGCGGATGCTATCCTTGTCAGCTTTGGCACGAGCTCGCAACCGTTCTTCGATCTTATCAGTGGTCGTCAGGAGCCCTCGGCCCTGTTGCCTTGCCAGTTCCCGAAGAATATGGAGACGGTGGAGCTCCAGCGTGAGGACGTGGCCCGCGATATGATACCCTACACCGACATTGATGGCCACACCTACGATTTTGCCTATGGTATGAATTGGAATGGTGTGATCAACGATGAGCGCGTACAGAAATACAAATAGCAAAAGTTGGACTATAAACGTGTTATCAATAATCAATCATAATCATTGTATTCAGGCATAGTATATTGCGGTCATCCATACATCAATTGTATTGATGGCCGTCTTTTTATGGAAACCGGGAAGGGACTGATGAATGAAGCTGTCTATGTCCTGTTAGGATATGAATCTGCCCTGATGGATAATTGTCAGGCTTTGGACATATTGCTTGGGTGTCATCTTCATTTTACGTTTAACCCGAATTAGACATAATGGTTGGAAGGTGGTATATCAGCGGACCTAAACTTATTCCGGTTTATAAAAAACAATGCGGACAGAGACTCGCTCTACTGCTAGCCTCTGTCCGCATCAGTTATTATGGTGTTTCTGTTGTGCTCTTACCTTATTATATATTATATAGAGGGGTGCGGAGATGTGGAAGATACGCTCCGCACCCTCAACAGGATCTGTTATTTTAATGGTTTCAGCACAAAGGTGAACTCTTTGTCACCATACTCAACGCGATATTTTGACAATGCAAATCCGTTCATGCTCCAGCTGTCTACACCGCCGACACCTGTCTGTGCCATGTCGATGATCAGGTTGGTGAATTTTGATTTGGGCACCTGCGGGCTGTGACGCTGCTCCTTGTCATCGCCGTCGTCGAGGTCTTCGATGTTATAATGGAGGGCTGAAGCCGAGAAGAGTCCGGCATTGCTCACCTCAAGACCGAATCCGTTGGCATCGGTCTGTCTCCACCAGCGCAGGTCGCTCTTGGTGCCGTTCTCTTGTGGACGGATGTAGGGATAGAACTGCTCGTCAGCTGTCTGGCTGTAGATGCTGACATTCTGTGATTCCTTGCGGTCGCAATAGTTTTCTATCGGTCCACGTCCGTAGAATGTGCTGCGGTCAATGCCGTAAGGCATCTGCATCAGCATGCCGAAGCGGAACATCGAGGGCACCTTCTCACCTTCTGTGGCGTCCATCTGCTCAGTGATCTTCATGCTTCCGTCGGCAGAGATGGCGTATGTAAGAGTGAGTGTGGCCTTGACGGCGGGCATGTCATATTTGGCAATGACAACAGCCGGACATTTCTCATCGGCACCCTCAACCTTCTTGCCTTTCTCTACGGTGAGCGATGTGAGCTTCATCTCAGGATTGTTCCACACCTTAGCCTTGCGGTTCATGCCTGCACCCATGTCGTTGTCGGTAACGGCACGCCAGAAGTTGGGCTTCAGCATGCCTCCCTCGCCGAGGAGCGACTTACCGGCATAGTCGTAGCGGGTGATGAATCCGTCCGCCTTATCGAACTCGACGGTAAACTGGTCGTTGGCAACGGTCAGTACTGACGCGTCTTTCTTATTGGTCGTCTTTGTCTTGGGCTTGTCTGTGGCAGCATAGGCCACAGGTGTGTATGCTGTGATAGGCAACTGCTGATAGGCCACGGTCTGACCTTCGGTCATGAGCGGCTCGGCATTCTTGAGCTTATACTCTACGTTGAGCATTGTCTCGCCCTTCACGTCTGTAAGGTTGTAAGGCAGGGTTATCTCTACTTTTTGTCCGGGAGCAACCTTCAGGTCGTTGACGGTTCCGTTCTGGACAGCCTTGCCGTCGGCCATGAGCGTCCAGCAGAGACGATAGTTGGACAGGTCGCGGAAAGAGTTCTCGTTGTAAACACTTATCTTGCCGGCCTGAAGGTCAACAGGACTTGTCCATATACTCTGATAATAGTAAGCCACCTCGTAGGCATGAGGATTCGGCACACGGTCGGGGCTGATCAGTCCGTTGCAGTTGAAGTTGTTGTCGCTTGGGTCGTAGTTGTTCCAGTCGCCGCCATACTTGTATATCTTTACGCCGTTGGCGTCGGTTCCGTGAAGTGCCTGGTCGACAAAGTCCCAGATAAAGCCGCCCTGGAACACTGGATATTTGCGCACGAGGTCCCAATACTCCTTGAAACCGCCACCGGAGTTACCCATCATGTGGGCATACTCACATTCAATAAGGGGTTTGTTGAAGCGTGGGTTCTTGGCATAGCGCTCGCATCCGTCCTGATTGAGGTACATCGGGCAATACACATCGGTATTCTCACCACCATGGGCCTGCTCATACTGAACGGGACGGCTCAGGTCCTGTGTCTTGATCCACTTATATGCTGCGATGAAGTTGTCGCCATTCACCGTCTCATTGCCGAGCGACCAGAATATGATGCTCGGATGATTGAAGAAGGTCTGTACGTTGCGTTGGTTGCGCTCCATGATCTGTTTTGCAAACATGGGCTTCTTTGCCGGGGCATCGTCACCGTAGCCGAAGCCGTGGCTCTCCTGGTTGGCCTCGGCACAGAGATAAATGCCATACTCGTCGCACAGGTCATACCACTCCGGGTCGTCAGGATAGTGACAGGTACGCACGGCATTGATGTTGAGCTTCTTCATCATCGTCAGATCCTGAATCATGCGCTCGTGTGTCATCACATAGCCTAGGTCGGGGTCCATCTCATGACGGTTGGCACCTTTTATATATATGTGCTTGCCGTTGACAAGCACCTGGGCGTCCTTGATCTCTATCTTACGGAAACCTACACGCACGGGAACCACCTCAGCTACCTTATCCTTATTGTCGGTGACGATGGCTGTAAGTGTATATAAATAAGGTGTCTCGGCCGACCACTTGTTTGGATTCTTCACCTCCATGGTCAGACCTACATTAACCTTGCCTCCGGCCTTAGCTTCAGCCACCTTATTGCCCTTGGCGTCGGTCAGCACGAAATTAACATTGTTGGTCTTGCCTTTCAGTGTAGCGTTTATTGTGAGCGTACCGTCGGTATAGTTGTTTATAAGATCAGGGGTTATGCGTATGTCAGCCAGCTGCACGTTCTTGTTGCGGCTGTAGAGATAGCAGTCACGGGCGACACCGCTCAGGCGGAAGAAGTCCTGGTCCTCGCAGTAAGAGCCGTCGCACCAGCGGAATGTCTGGAAGGCTATGAGATTCTTGCCCGGCTTTACATATTTCGTGATGTCAAATTCGGCAGCTATCTTGCTGTCTTCTGAATAGCCTATAAAGTGACCATTCACCCACAGGTACATGTTTGAGGTGACCGAGCCGAAATGGGCAATGACCTGACGTCCGTCCCATGATGCCGGGATGTTGATGACACGACGGTACGATCCTACATGATTGTCCTTCACAGGTACCTCGGGCGGATTATCCTTAAAATGACCGCGCCATGCGAATCCGGAATTTACATATTCGGGGTCGCCATATCCGTTAAGTTCCCATATACCGGGCACAGGCATATCGCCCCATTTTGAGTCGTCATAGCCGGTAGTAAAGAAGTCGGCAGGACGCTGGTCGGCATTTTCTACCCAGTTGAACTTCCACTTTCCGTTAAGGGAGATGTAATTGGTGGAGGCCTTCTTGTCGCCACGGGCTGCCGCCTCGCTTTCAAAAGCGAAGTACGATGTGTGACACGGAAAACGGTTGATCTGATTCACGTTAAGGTCGTGCCATTCGGTAAACGTAGGTTTCAATACATTTGTCGCCTTCTTGTTTTGCGGTGTAGCGGCATTTGCTGCACCGGCAAGGAACAGTGTGACAAAGGATGCGATAAGATACTTATTCATACAGTAAGAGTAGTATTTAGATTTTAGAAATTAAATAATTTATGTACAAAATTACGGATTCCATCCTTAAAAGAGGGTCTCGTTTTCGCATAAAAAGGGGTCAAAATGATATTTTTACTGATATCAAGTGTTTGTTTGCCGTTAATACCCATATCTTAGGTACAAAATATAAATCTGTGAACTAAAAATGGTGTGAATTCTTTGGGTATGTTTCTGCTTTCTGGACATGTCTTGCCTCGACAAGAAGAGTCAGAGATTTATAGGACATTCAGCTTAATGAAAATGGATACACATCTAGGGGATTTTCAATTGTAAGATTAGGGCAACATGGTCCAGAATAGCTCAAAAAACTTATCACAGCTATGAGGATGGGAAGAGTGTGGCCATTTTCTTTTCCGTTTTATGGGTCGCACCATTGCCATTGCACGATATGACAGTTTCAGGGAAGGCCTCTGATGATGACGCAGGGGACGCAAGTGTTGGGATTTATTGGACTACAGATGTTTGGGCATAAATTTGTGTGATCTGTCAGTCACCTTAAATTATATATTTGGAGAAATGGAATAAATATCTTATCTTTGCAACTTGATGGAACTGCAATGTCCGTGATGAGGGTAAGAAGAAATTATGGCAGACTAAAGAAGCATGTGCTTATGCTGCTGCTGGGACTGGCTGTGATAGCCGGACTTGGCGGATGTAATGTGTCGCGCCTGATTCCTGATGGCCAGTATCTGTTGGAAAGTGTAGAGGTGAGGAGCGATAATAAGGATGTCGATGGCGGAGCGTTACGGTCGTATGTCCGTCAAAGGACGAATTCCAAGTGGTTCTCGCTCTTTAAGATTCCTCTTGCGACATATAGTCTGGCAGGTACGGACACGGCTAAATGGATCAACCGCACGCTGAGGAGGATGGGCGAGGCTCCCGTGCTCTACGACTCGGTGCAGGCTTGTCTGTCGCTCAACGATCTGACGCAGGCCATGCGCAACATGGGATATATGCATGCCTCGGCTGATCTGGAGACGGAACAGCATGGCAAGAGGCTGAAAGCCATCTATAATCTTCATCCCGGACAGCCGTATTATATCTCCAGGGTGGACTATGATATTGACGACCCGGAGGTGGAACAGGTGCTGAACCGGCACGATGCCAGTTTGACGGGAGCAGAGAGGAAGACGGAATCAGTTGCTCCGCAAGATAAGGACGGTATTTCTTCGGCGGGCCGTCTGACTGTGGGTGAGCGGTTCTCTGTCGACCGTCTTGACAGTGAGCGCAAGCGTATCACAAAGGTGCTGATGGATTCCGGATATTATAAGTTCCACCGCGATTTCATCTATTTCACGACAGACTCCTCACGTTACGACAATCAGGTAGGGGTGACGCTTCATCTTGACAGATACCGTACATCGGGTGACAGCATTCTTACCGCTCATCCTCGTTATAGGATAGGAGACATCCGTTATTTGGGAGGCGAAGACGGCAAGATACATCTTCGGCAGAGCACACTGGAATATAATACGGCATTGGAATCGGGAGAATATTTCGATGCCTCTGACTTACAACGCACATACAACAATTTCGGCCGTCTTCAGGCCGTCCGTTATACGAATATCCAGTTGAATGAGCGTCCTGACGCTCACGTGCTCGACGCGGATATACAGGTGAGCACGAACAAGCCCTCGACGATCTCTTTTGAACCGGAAGGAACCAATACGGCCGGAGATCTCGGCGCGGCGGCCTCTCTCACCTATTCCAACCGCAACCTCTTCAAAGGCAGTGAGCTGCTGAGTCTGGAGCTTCGCGGCGCCTTTGAGGCCATCACCGGTCTCGAGGGCTATCGTGATGAAAATTATGAGGAGTACGGTGTGGAGGCACGTCTGCAGTTCCCGCGTATGCTCGCTCCCTTTCTCTCCAGAGATTTTAAGCGGCGGAGCACGGCAACGTCAGAGTTGGCTGTCAGCTGGGATCTGCAGAATCGTCCCGAGTTTCATCGTCGTGTGTTCTCCACCTCGTGGAGATACCAGTGGTCAGAACCACAGCACCATACGTCCTACCGCTTCGATGTGCTCAATCTGAACTATGTCTATATGCCGTGGATCAGCGAGACGTTCAAGCACGACTATTTGGACTCGGTGTCCAACCGTAATGCCATCCTCCGCTACAACTATGAGGATCTCTTCATTATGCGCACCGGATTCGGTATCACCTATAATAATGGTGTGGATGCTCTGAGAGCGAATATCGAGACTGCGGGCAACCTGCTCCAGGCCATCGCAAAGACCGCCGGATTCAGACGTGATGAGGAGGGACGCTATACCTTATTTAATATAGCCTACGCTGAGTATATTAAGTTTGATTTTGATTATACTCATTTGTTTCGGATCGACCAGAACAATACGCTTGCCCTTCATGGTGACTTTGGTATCGCCTGGCCTTATGGCAATTCGGATGTGCTGCCTTTCGAGAAGCGTTACTTCTCCGGAGGAGCCAACAGCGTGCGTGGATGGTCGGTGCGTGAGCTCGGTCCCGGCAGCTTCCGAGGAACGGACGGACGTATCGACTTCATCAACCATACGGGTGATGTGAAGCTCGATCTGAATGCGGAACTGCGTACTTACCTGTTCTGGAAGTTCAATGGAGCCGTGTTCATAGACGCGGGAAATATTTGGACGCTGCGCGATTATCCTGACCAGCCAGGCGGACAGTTTAAGCTGAATGAGTTCTATAAGCAGATCGCCGTGGCCTATGGTCTGGGTCTGCGTTTGAACTTCGACTATTTCATTCTTCGTTTCGACTTCGGCATGAAGGCGATCAATCCAGCTTATCTTACTGAGCAGGAGCATTGGGCGATATTCCATCCCCGCTTCTCTCGTGACTTCACCTTCCACTTTGCTGTCGGTATGCCCTTCTAGTTAAGGGAACAACAGTAGGGACGGGTAGATGATGGAGCGTGAGGGGGTCGTTTGCCTTCGGAGAGCATGGCACTTCGGGAAAGCTCAAGAAAAAGGCCGTGCTCTTGGCATACGGATGGACTGTCTTTTTACTTATCACGTCTTAATAAAATCCCTTTCCTTTGTTGTCCATAAATCTTTGATTTTGCGGAGCAAGTGGAGTGGTATCCTAAAATTCAGAGGTGTTGTACGGTGTGAATGGAATATTTTTAGTAACTTTGCACCCTAAAGGCGTATTGTGTCCGGACGTCAATAGGGCTTTGTCTGTCTCTGCATGAGAGTCGGTCATCCTTATGATAGGGGCCTTTCCGCCTACTAATAGCGCATTGAACAATATGAATAAAGAACGCGGAGCGGTGCTCCATTTCATTACCAATATTGGTGAGTCCCTGGATGGAGACTCAGAAATAAAGGACCTTCCCCAGTCGGCTCCTCTCCTTGCCACTCGCAATATGGTGCTCTTTCCGAACACCTTGGTACCCATCATGTTAGGCCGTCAGGCCAGTCTGAATCTGTTGCGTCATATCAGACGGCAGAAAGATGATGCTGTCTGCGTGATCTTCTCGCAGAAGGATCCTGACGTGGAAGAGCCGGAGTTTCAGGATTTGTATCGGTACGGAGTGTATGCCCGTCTTGTCCGTGTGCTCGACATGCATGTGGAAAACAATGTGACGGCCATCTTCCATGCTTTTGCCCGATGCCGTCTGGATGCCATCACACAGACCACACCTTATTACGTGGGTGAGGTGACATCGACCCCTGATGTGATGCCGGATAAGGATGACATCGAGGTGAAGACCATCTTCCAGCAAGTGCGAAAGCAGGCGATGACCATGGTGGAGACCTCAGACTCACAGAACAGTTTCGAGCTTCACGAGGCATTGGCGCAGATGAAGAGCGATTTCGATCTGATGGAGTTCTTCTGCACCAACGGCCCGTTTTCTACGCGGGAGAAGGTGTCGCTCCTTGAGGAAGGCGATGTCAAGATGCGTGCCTTGAAGCTGATCAAGCTCATCAACCGGGAGATCCAGCTCAACCAGTTGAAAAACGAGATTCAACAGAAGACGCATCAGGAGCTGGATGAGCAACAGCGTGAATATTTCCTGCATCAGCAGATCAAGAATATCCAGGAAGAGCTGGGAGGCGATGAGCGGTCGCCGGAGAAAGCTGAGCTGAAGAAGAAGGCTAAGACGATGAAATGGCCTGAGGAAGTGGCCAAGACCTTCAAACGTGAGTTGGAAAAGCTGGACCTCTTTAATCCTCAGAGCCCCGAATACTCGACACAGCTCAACTATCTGCAGCAAATGGTGGCACTGCCTTGGGGTGTCTTTACCAAGGACAATCTCGACTTGAAGCGTGCCCGCCGCATCCTTGACCGTGATCATTACGGCATGGAGAAGGTGAAGGAGCGCATCCTCGAATATTTGGCTGTACGCCAGTTGCGTGGTGATCTGAAGTCACCGATCCTCTGTCTCTACGGACCTCCCGGAGTGGGCAAGACCTCGTTGGGCAAGAGCATTGCCGAGGCGTTGAAGCGCAAGTATGTGCGTGTGTCGCTTGGCGGTCTGCACGATGAGAGTGAGATCCGCGGTCACCGCCGTACCTATGTAGGTGCCATGCCCGGCCGTATCATCAAGAATCTGCAGAAGGCCGGCTCGGCCAATCCTGTGTTTGTCTTGGATGAGATCGATAAGGTGACACAGAATACGATCAACGGCGATCCCTCTTCGGCATTGCTGGAGGTGCTCGATCCGGAGCAGAACAATGCCTTCCATGACAACTATCTCGATGTGGATTTCGACTTGTCGAATGTCCTCTTCATCGCCACGGCCAACGATCTGAATCCTATCCCCCGGCCTTTGCTCGACCGTATGGAACTGATCGAGGTGTCGGGTTACATCACGGAGGAGAAGATCGAGATCGCCAAGCGTCATCTGGTGCCCCGTGAGTTGAAGAACAACGGACTGGACAAGCATGAGCCGAAGATCAAGTTCTCAAAGAGCGCTATCGAGAAGGTCGTGGAGTCGTACACCCGTGAGAGTGGCGTGCGCCAGCTGGAGAAGCAGATAGGTAAGACTATGCGTAAGATAGCCTACCAGTTGGCTACGGGCGACGGACAGGTCATCACCACGATCCGGCCCGACGATATCGAGACGCTGATAGGCAAGCCGCCTTTCTATCGGGATATCTATCAGGGTAATGATTACGCCGGTGTGGTTACCGGACTGGCATGGACCTCGGTGGGCGGTGAGATCCTGTTTATCGAGACCTCCCTCTCGAAAGGTCATGGCTCGAAGCTCACGCTGACGGGTAACCTCGGCGATGTGATGAAGGAGAGCGCCGTCATTGCCCTCGAATATGTGAAGGCGCATATCGACTCTCTCGGTGTCGATTATCGTCTCTTCGATCATTGGAACATCCATATCCATGTGCCGGAGGGTGCTACGCCTAAGGATGGTCCGTCGGCAGGTATCACAATCGCCACCTCGATTGCCTCGGCTATCACCCAGCGCAAGGTACGTGCCAATACGGCCATGACGGGCGAGATCACCCTGCGCGGTAAGGTGTTGCCTGTGGGTGGCATAAAGGAGAAGATCCTCGCTGCCAAGCGTGCCGGCATCACCCACATCGTGATGTGTAAAGACAACCAGAAGGATATCGAGGAGATCCCCCAGGAATATCGCAAGGGCGTGGAGTTCCATTATGTGGAGAATGTACAGGATGTATGGGACTTTGCCCTGCTCGACGAGAAGGTGGATCACCCCATAGATTTTACGATTACTGATGACGACAAGAAAGATAAGGAATGACATTCGAGTTACAACATACAGACGCAGCGAGTGAGGCACGTGCCGGCCTGATCACCACGGATCACGGCCAGATCCAGACACCTATCTTCATGCCCGTAGGAACCTGCGGCAGCGTGAAGGGTGTCCACTTCAGTGAGCTGCGTGAGCAGGTGAAGGCTCAGATCATTCTCGGCAACACCTATCATCTCTATCTCCGTCCGGGACTAGAGGTGCTGCGCGCCGCTGGAGGCCTGCATGGCTTCAATGGATGGGAGCGTCCGATCCTCACCGATTCGGGTGGTTTTCAGGTGTTCTCTCTGACGGGCATCCGCAAGCTGTCGGAGGAGGGATGCGAGTTCCGGTCACATATTGACGGATCGAAGCATTTCTTTACGCCGGAGAACGTGATGGACACGGAGCGTGTCATCGGTGCCGACATTATGATGGCGCTCGACGAATGTCTGCCGGGACAGAGCGACTATCAGTATGCGAAGAAGTCGCTCGGCATGACACAGCGCTGGCTCGACCGTTGCATCAAGCGGTTTAATGAGACGGAGCCGTTGTACGGATATCATCAGAGTCTCTTCCCCATCGTGCAGGGATGTACCTATAAGGACCTGCGCCGGGAGGCTGCCAAGTTCGTAGCCGACAAGGGGGCCGAAGGTAATGCCATCGGCGGCTTGGCCGTGGGAGAGCCGACGGAGGTGATGTATGAGATGATAGAGGTGGTGAACGAGATCCTGCCGAAGGACAAGCCCCGTTATTTGATGGGCGTGGGCACACCCCAGAATCTTCTTGAGGGCATCGAGCGCGGCGTTGATATGTTTGACTGTGTGATGCCGACACGCAACGGACGTAATGCCATGCTTTTCACCTATGACGGTACGATGAACATGAGGAATAAGAAGTGGGAGACCGACTTCACGCCTCTTGATCCTAACGGCTGCGAGATCGACCGCATCACGACAAAGGCCTATCTCCATCATCTCTTCAAGGCCGGGGAGCTGCTGGCCATGCAGATTGCCTCTATCCATAATCTGTCGTTCTACCTGCGTCTTGTAGGCGATGCGCGTCAGCATATTCTGCAGGGTGACTTCATGCCGTGGAAGGCGTCTGTCATCGACCAGTTGGGTAGAAGAGTATAGGAGGAATACGGTAAAAAGTTATTTAGGATGAAACATTCATCACGATCGTTTGAAGAACTGCGGCGTCATCGGTTGTTTTTCCGGCTGATGCGTGCTTTGGGACGTCCATTCCGTAAGATGGCCGCCTCGCGGCCGGTACGGTCGGTGTGGCGCCATACGGCAGGCCTGCGCCATGCGTTAGCATGGCTGGCCCGGTGGTTCGCATGGCTGAAATATCTCAATCCTTTCCGCTATCTGAAGATTCTGGATTGGTATATCATCCGTAAGTTCATAGGTACCTATATCTTCTCTATTGTACTGATCATCTCTATTAGTATCGTTTTTGATATTAATGAGAATCTTGCGAAGTTCACACAGTATCATGCCCCGTTGAGAGCTATTGTCGTGGACTATTATCTCAACTTCGTACCGTACTTCGCCAATCTTTTCAGTCCCCTTTTCGTCTTTATTGCCGTGATCTTCTTCACCTCGAAGCTTGCCGGCAATTCGGAGATCATCTCCATTCTCGCGACGGGAACGTCGTTTAAACGGTTGATGCGTCCTTATATGTTCTCCTGTGTGCTGATCTCCGGTCTGACATTCTATCTGTCGGCCTATGTCATTCCTCATGGCACGGTGATCCGTCAGAATTTCGAGACGATGTATAAGAACAAGAAGAAGAATACGTCGGCCGAGAACGTGCAGTTGCAGGTGGGGCGGGGTGTCATCGCCTATATCCAGCATTATGACGACAATCAGAAGAAAGGCTATGGCTTCTGCCTCGACAAGTTCGAGAACAAGAAACTCGTGTCGCACCTGACAGCTACGGAGGTGCAGTACGACACGATCTCAGACTCCAAGTATCATTGGAAGCTCAGCAATTGGAAGATCCGGCAGCTGAAAGGCTTGCGCGAGCAGATCACCAGCGGCTCGCAGCGCGACACCGTCATACAGATGGAGCCTACCGATCTCGTGTATTCCAAGGGACAGCAGGAGACCTTCACCTCTCCGGAACTGAAGGAATATATCTCCAAGCAGATCGACAGGGGAAGCGGTAATGTCGTGCAATATCAGGTGGAGTACCACAAGCGTATCGCATCTTCTTTTGCTTCGTTTATCCTTACCACCATCGGTGCCTCGCTCTCGTCAAGGAAGCGTAAGGGGGGTATGGGTATGTATCTGGGCATTGGCTTGGCATTGAGCTTTGCCTATATCATGTTGCAGACGGTGTCGGCGACGTTTGCCATCAATGCATCTTTCCCGCCTATGCTGGCGGCATGGGTTCCCAATGCCATCTTTGCAGTCATTGCATGGTTCTGTTACCGCAAGGCGCCGAATTAAAAAGAAAAAGAAATTATGAAATTCGAAGAATTAGATCTTAACGACAATGTGCTTGACGCACTTTATGACATGCACTTCGAAGAGTGCACTCCTGTTCAGGAACACTGTATCCCGCCTATCCTTGAAGGTAAGGACTTGTTGGGTGTGGCGCAGACGGGAACGGGAAAGACTGCTGCCTATCTGCTTCCCATCCTTTCCTTGCTTGACGATGGGGGCTATCCCGATGGTGTGGTGAACTGTCTGATCATGTCGCCGACACGTGAGCTCGCTCAACAGATCGATCAGGCCATGCAGGGCTTCGCTTACTATACGCCGGGCGTATCGAGTGTGGCGGTCTATGGTGGTAATGACGGCAACCGTTTCGATCAGGAAGTGAAGTCGATGCGCCTCGGTGCCGATGTGATCATTGCCACCCCCGGCCGTCTCATCTCACATCTCTCTTTGGGAAATGTCGATCTGAGCAAGCTCAGCTTCTTTGTGCTTGATGAGGCCGACCGCATGCTCGATATGGGATTCTCCGAAGACATCATGAAGATCGCATCCTATCTGCCGGACAGCTGTCAGACGATCATGTTCTCCGCCACAATGCCGAAGGATATTGAGAAGCTGGCACAGAACCTGCTGAAAAATCCTGTTGAGGTGAAGCTCGCTGTGAGCAAGCCGGCCGAGAAGATCAAGCAGCAGGCTTATATATGCTACGAGACACAGAAACTGCAGATCATTAAGGATATCTTTAAGAATGGCGACCTGAAGCGCGTGATTATCTTCTCCGGCTCGAAGCAGAAGGTGAAGCACATCAACCAGGCCCTGCAGCGTCTGAAGATCGCAAGTGGCGAGATGCACTCCGATCTGACACAGGAGCAGCGTGATGACATCATGTTCAAGTTCAAGAGCGGCCAGATTGATGTTCTTGTAGCCACCGATATTGTGGCCCGTGGTATTGATATTGACGATATCACCCTCGTGATCAACTTTGATGTGCCTCATGATGCGGAGGACTATGTGCATCGTATCGGCCGTACGGCACGTGCCGACCGTGACGGTCAGGCCATCACCTTCGTCAACGAGGACGATATGTATGCCTTCTATCAGATAGAGAAGTTCCTTGAGAAAGAGGTGGAGAAGTTGCCGTTGCCCGCAGAGTGTGGCGAGGGTCCGGAATATACTACTACCCGTCGTTCGAAGACATCGGCCAAGAGCCGCCGGCGCAACGACCGCAATACCAATGCCCATCGCCGTAAGCCCCGTAATGACAACAACCAACGTCAGCCCAAGGACGAGAACCGTAAGGATGCTGCCGGGCAGAAGCCGGAGAACGGTCAGCCCAGGCAGAACAATGGTGAGCAGAAGGCTGCACCGGTAGCAGGAGAAGGACAACAGCCCCGTAAGTCCCGCAGAAGACGGCGTCGTCCGCAGGGTGCAGGCACTCAGGAGAATGCCGGTCAGCCGCGGGAGAATAAGCAGCCGGATCAGAATGGTGAGCAGAAGCAAGGACAGAGAAACGGACAACAGAACAACAACCGCCGCCGCAACAACCGCCAGCGCAACAACAATGCCCGCCGCAACGACCGTAATGCCAAGGGCAATATGCCGCAGACTCCGGCACAGGCACCGACAGCACAGACACCCGCAGCCGAGAAGCGCGACTCTGGTATCTCTTCCCTCCTCAAGCGGCCGCTGAAGTGGATCCGCTCGATCGGCAAGCATAAATAATGTTTTGATATCACAGATAGGACGGGTCCTTCTTTGTCGGGATCGTTACAGTACGACGATTTTGTTTTGTGATGACACAAAGAGGAAAACTGTGTTCTATACAACTCTCAGGCCCATACGCCGGCATTCGCGGCGTATGGGTCTTTTGCTTGTATGCTCGGCATGAGCTTATTCTAATGGG
>ULPL01036016.1_pt1 | contig 25105 bp, 28 predicted proteins | sample 1953481 | NCBI WGS metagenome assembly ULPL01 (sample SAMEA4835628, study PRJEB28245) | human gut metagenome | biome: gut microbiome; material: fecal sample | place: Denmark | collected 2008 | reverse complement strand
AACGGCCAGCCGCTGCCAAAAGTACAAATTGTTGATATGCGCAAAGAATTGCAGGAAAGAAATTTTTCGGTGCTGTCACGCACTTTGCAGCAGGAGCTTGTGCGTACTGCTGCGGCAGGAGAGCAGGCAATCGTGCTTTTAAACCGCCGCGGTTATTCAACTTTTGTTATGTGCCGTGACTGCGGTGAAACCATTATGTGCCCGCACTGCGCTGTGGCTTTGGTTTATCATGAAGAAGGAAAAGCCATGCGCTGCCATTACTGCGGCAATACCATGCCCGTGCCGGAAGAATGCCCCAAATGCCACAGCAGGCGCATAAAATTCTTCGGCACCGGCACGCAAAAAGCAGAAGCACAGATTGCGGCTTTGCCGGAAGTAAAAGTTTTGCGTATGGACCAGGATTCCACGCTGCGCAAATTTGCACATGAAGAAATTTTAAATGCTTTTTCAAGCGGCAGGTATAATGTGCTGATTGGTACGCAGATGGTTGCCAAAGGGCACGACATACCAAATGTTACGCTTGTCGGTGTGCTTTCGGCAGATTCCATGCTGAACATGCCGGATTTCCGTGCTTACGAAAGAGCGTTTTCGCTGCTTACACAGGCTGCGGGGCGTGCAGGGCGCGGCGATAAACTAGGGCATGTAATTTTGCAGGTGTACGATGCGGATAACCGGACTGTCCATCTTGCGGCGGCGCAGGATTACGATAACTTTGCAAAAGAAGAACTGCTGCGGCGTAAGGAACTTAACTATCCGCCTTATGCGGCGTTTTTGAAAATAACTGTATGGGATAAAAACGAAGAACGCGCTAACGGGACGGCTAAGGAAATAGCTGATTTTCTGGAGCGGCAGGCAAAAAATACGGATGCGGAAGTATTCGGCCCGTTTGCCGGTATTATTGGCAAAGTGCGCGATTTATACCGAGTTAACGTGCTGGTAAAAAGCACACAGATAAATATATTTAAAACAGCATTATGGCATTCGCCGTACCGTGACATGAAAAATGTTTATTTTGACGTTGACCCGTTTAATGTGCTGTAAAATTGCCCGTATAACATTTTTTGTGATATAATAATTATTATGAGAGCGAATTTTAGGAGGATACTGTGAGTAAATTAAAAATACTTGTTGCCGGAGACCCTGTGCTGCGCCAGAAAGCACAGGAAGTTGAACGCATGGATAAAAAAACTCTGCGTCTTTTGGACGATATGGCAGAAACCATGTATGCCGCTAACGGTGTCGGGCTTGCGGCGCCGCAGATTGGCGTTTTAAAACGCATTGTTGTTATTGACGTCGGTGAAGGGCTGATTGAGCTTATCAACCCTGTTATTACTTACCGTGAAGGTTCTGCCGTTGGGCCGGAAGGCTGTCTTTCCGTGCCTGATTACGAAGGTGAAGTGGAACGCGCGGAAATTGTGCATTGCGAATATTATGACCGCAAAGGGCGCAAAATGCTTATTAAGGCAGACGGGCTTCTGGCAGTTTGCATTCAGCACGAACTTGACCATTTGGACGGAGTGCTGTTTATTGACAAGGCCAAAGTGCTGATGCCGAAGGATTTTGACGGGGAGCAGTAATGATGCGTATAGTATTTATGGGAACCCCTGATTTTGCCGTTGCCAGTTTAAAGGCACTGGCAGAGCAGGGCACAGATGAAATAGTTGGTGTATTTACACAGCCTGACAGGCCCAAAGGACGCGGGCAGAAAATGCTTATGACGCCGGTAAAAGAATATGCGCTTGAACGTGGCTATGAAGTTTACCAACCTCAGCGCGTAAAAACGCCGGAAGTTATTGAACTTTTACGCGGCCTTGCGCCTGATTTAATTGTAGTAGCTGCCTTTGGCCAGTTTTTGCCGAAAGAAATTCTGGAAATGCCGAAGTACGGCTGCATAAACGTGCATGCTTCGCTTTTGCCTAAATACCGTGGTGCTGCGCCGATACATTATGTAATTTTAAACGGCGAAACCAAAAGCGGCGTAACAATTATGCAGATGGATATCGGTATGGATACCGGCGATATGCTTGCAAAAGCGGAAGTTGAGATTAAGCCGGAAATGACCATGGGCGAACTGCACGACAGTTTAAAGGAAATTGGCGGCAAACTGCTGCTTGAAACCGTTGAAAAAATAAAACGCGGCGAAATTACGCCAGTTAAGCAAAATGATGCTGAAGCAACTTACGCACATTTGCTTACGCGCGATATGGAAGCCATTGACTGGAACCTGCCTGCGGCGGAGATTCATAATAAAATACGTGCCTTTAACCCTGCACCGGGTGCGTTTACAAATTTGCCCGGCGGCAAAAAACTTAAAATATGGCGTGCGGAAGTTGCCTGCGGCAGCGGCAGCAAAGCAGGGGAAGTTACCGAAGTTTTAAAGAACGGCTTTAAAGTTGCCTGCGGCAGCGGCGTTCTTCTTGTTACCGAAGTACAGCCGGAATCGAAAAAACGTATGCCTGCTGCGGTTTTCTGCAATGGCCGCGGCATTAATAAAGGTGATATTTTAGGTTGAGGTAAGTAAAGCAATGGAAAGTGTTTTGAAACCGAAAAAACGCATATTTGTTTCGCTGACATTGGCCAGTGCTTTTTTGGGAGCGGTTTTTATTTATTTATGCTGGCGCGTGGCCTTGCCGGGGCTTGCACAAATCAGTTCCACACTGCCGGTGCTTTTTGGCAGCGTTGGCATTGTGGTTGTAATAGCACTTTTGGCAGCTGTCAGTGCTATTGTGCTTGCAATTTTAGGCTTTCCAATCATCAAAACATTTTATTTTTGGGCATGGAAGGCCGTTAATATGCTGTTTCCCTTTGCCGTTGGGCTGGGACGCATTTTTAACATACCGCGCCAGAGAATAGAACAGTCTTTTATTGAAGTAAGCAATCATCTGGTACGCCAGCATAAAATAAAAGTGCCGGCTTCAAGAATTATGATTTTAACGCCGCACTGCATTCAGCTTGATACCTGCGCCCATAAAATTACGCGCAATATCGAAAACTGCCGTCAGTGCGGACGCTGCTGTGTCGGCGGAATGCTTGGGCTGGCACATAAATACGGAATTCACATGGGCGTGGCAACAGGCGGCACTTTGGCAAGGCAGATGGTAAAAGAAATTCGCCCGAAAGCAATAATTGCCGTTGCCTGCGAGCGCGATTTAACCAGCGGCATACAGGATGTTTTTCCGCTGCCGGTTATAGGCGTTTTAAACGAAAGGCCGTTTGGCCCATGTTTTAATACACGGGTTGATATTAAGAAAGTAGAAGCAGCTATTTTAGACTTTTTAGATACAGAGGAAGCAGATGACAGAAAAAAGACAGGCAAATAAAAAAATAAAAAAAGATACTGCAAGGCAGATTGCGCTTGAAGTAATTTGTGCTGTTATTGATGGCGGCGCTTATGCCAATATTGCCCTTAACAAAACCCTGCGTACTAAAAAAACGGATGACAGGGACCGCAGGTTCATTACGGAGCTGGTCCATGGTACCATAAAAGCAAAAGGTACTCTGGACTGGCTTTTGTCGCAGTTATCGGCAAGGCCTCTGGCAAAAATTGACAAGGTAATTTTAAATATTTTGCGCATGGGGCTCTATCAGATTTTTTATCTTGATAAAGTACCGGTTTCGGCGGCATGCAATGAAAGTACGGAACTTGCCAAAGCCGCAAGCCATGCCGGTGCGGCAAAATTCGTAAATGGCATTCTGCGTTCTGCCGTGCGCGGCAGGGAAGCAGGAACTTTGGTGTTTCCTGATAAATCTGACGATATGGCCCTAAACCTTGCCTTAACAAAACTGCATCCGCTGTGGCTTGTTAAGCACTGGTTAAAGCAGTTTGGCGAAGAAGAAACAGAAAAATTGCTGGATTACAATAATTTGCCGCCTGTTTTAAGCCTGCGTACCAATACGCTTAAAACAACACGCAGCAATCTTTTGGAAGTTTTGCAGGCAGCAGGTTTTGAAGCTGTTCCTTCCAAATGGTGTGAGGAAGGCATAATCTGCACCAAAACCGCAGGGCTTAATGCTTTAATGGAAAAAGCACCTGATGCTTTTTATATGCAGGATGAAAGCTCCATGCTTGTTGCGCATGCAGTATGCCCGCAGCCGGGGATGACTGTGCTTGATTTATGCGCTGCGCCTGGCGGAAAAACAACTCACCTTGCTCAGCTTATGCAAAATAAGGGCAAAATTTATGCCTGCGACATTCATCCGCATAAAATGGAGCTAATTAAAGAAAATGCCGTAAGGCTTGGCATAGATATTATAGAACCCGTACTGATGGATGCTTCTGTATTTAAACCGGAATGGGCAGATGCTGCAGATTGTGTCCTTGTGGATGCGCCTTGCAGCGGTTTTGGCGTATTAAGGCGCAGGGCGGAAGCACGCTGGCGTAAAAATAAAAAAGATTTGAAAGTATTCCCGCCGCTGCAAAAAAGCATTCTGCAAAATGCAGCACGTTATGTAAAACCGGGCGGAAGGCTTGTTTACAGTACCTGTACTTTGGAGCATGCAGAAAATAACCTGCTTGTCAGTGAGTTTTTAAATGCCAATACGGAATTTGAATATGCCTGGTTCAGACATCCGCTGACCGGCGAAACAATTAATGAGCTGCAGCTTCTGCCGCAGCGTGATAATGTTGATGGCTTTTATATCTGCGTAATGCGCCGCAAGGAGCTGTGATTATGAAAAAAGAAATTTTTGGCTTAACGCCGGAAGAATTGCAGCAGGAGTTTGTGGCAGCAGGTTTGAAAAAATTCCGTGCTTCGCAGGTTTACCAGTGGCTTTATAAAAAATGTGTTTTTAAATTTGAGGAGATGCACAATCTCTCCAAGGCAGATATAGCCGTTTTAAATGAAAAATTTACGGTTATGCCTGCCAATATAAATATTTTAACGTGCTGGAAGTCATCGGACGGGCTTACGGAAAAGCTGCTGCTTGAATTGCAGGACGGCAATTCCGTGGAAACTGTTTTAATGCACCACGATTACGGTTACAGCGTTTGCGTGTCAAGCCAGGTTGGGCGCGCTATGGCCTGTGCTTTCTGCGCCAGCGGTTTAAACGGCTGCGTGCGTAATTTAACAAGTGCGGAAATTATCATGCAGGTTTATTTGTTTAACGCCATGATAGCTCCGCAGCAGGTAAGCCGCGTTGTAGTTATGGGCAGCGGCGAGCCAATGCTTAACTATGATGAGGTTACGGGTGCTTTAAAATTCCTGCACCGTGAGGATGCGGCTTTTATGAGTTACCGTAATATGACGGTTTCTACCTGCGGAATTATACCAGGCATTGAACGGCTGGCAGAAGAAAATATACCTATTAATCTTGCCGTTTCGCTGCATGCCGTAAAAGATGATGTGCGCACTCAGCTGATGCCTGTTAATAAAGGCTTTCCGTTTCCTTCCGTTATTGCCGCGGCAGAAAAATACGCGCGCGCAAGCGGCAGGCAGGTAACTTATGAATATATTTTAATAAAAGATAAAAATGACAGCCCGGAGGATGCGCAGCTCTTAAGTAATTATTTGAAATTTAAGCACGCATCGGTAAATTTAATTCCGGCTAATCCGGTACCGGAAAAAGGTTTTGAACGACCAACGGCAAAACGTATTGAAGGATTTTTAAGAATTTTACAGAAAAATAAAATTAATGCCACCATCCGCAAGGAGATGGGCAAAGATATTAATGCAGCCTGCGGACAGCTGCGGGCGAAGTTTAACGATAACAAGTGAGTTATTCAGGGGGCGCTGTATGATAGCGGTCAGTAAAACAAATACCGGCCTTGTGCGTACTGCTAATGAGGATGCCTTATTAACGGACGGACCGGAACTGTTTGCCATCGCTGATGGCATGGGCGGTTATGCCGGCGGTGAAATTGCCAGTGTGGAAACAATTAAAGTTTTAAAAGAAGAAAAAAAGAATTTTGCCGGGCTTACCGGAGAAGTTCTGTGTACGGCTTTAAAAGAAGCTGCTTCCAAAGCTAACAGCCATTTGCGCAGCCTGGTTTGCAAAATGCCTGATTATGAAGGCATGGGCACAACTCTGGTTGCCGTGTATCTGGCAGAAGATAAAAAAGCCTATGCTTTAAATATTGGCGACAGCCGCCTGTATTTATGGCGCAATGGCCTGCTTAAGCAGATAACTCAGGACCATTCTTATGTGGCTGAACTTTTAAGCAAGGGCGATATAACAACTGATGAAGCGCGCCGCCATCCGCAGCGCAATGTAATTTTAAGGGCTGTCGGTGCGGATGAGGGGCTTGATTCAGACGTTTTCAGCTTTGAAACAGAGCCGGGCGACAGGCTTCTTTTGTGCAGTGACGGCCTTTCGGACATGGCTGCCGATGATGAAATTGCCGCCGTTTTGAAGGAAGAAAATACGGAAAAAGCGGCGGATGCTTTAATTGAACTTGCGCTTAATAATGGCGGGCGCGATAATGTTTCGGTGATTTTGATAGACTTTTGTGCGGAGGAGATATAAATGAACAACGGAACAATTTTAAAACAACGTTATAAAATCCTGCGTCACATTGGTTCAGGCGGAATGGCCGAAGTTTATCTGGCTGAAGATTTGCTGCTTAACAGGCAGGTAGCCATAAAAATACTGCGCGACCAGTTCAATGACGACAAAACGCTTCTTAACCAGTTTAAGCATGAGGCACAGTCGGCTGCACGGCTTTCCAGCCCTTCTATCATAAATATTTTTGATGTTTGCGAAGAAGAAGGCAAGTCTTTTATCGTTATGGAATATGTGGAAGGCAAAACATTAAAAGACCTGCTGGAAGAAAAAGGAAGGCTTTCGCCTTATAAGGCTGTTTGCATTGCCGAAGATATTGCAGCGGGGTTAAGCCATGCGCACAGGCGCAATATTATTCACTGCGATATTAAGCCGCACAATATTTTAATAACAGAAAACATGCACCCCAAAATTGCTGATTTTGGCATTGCCAGAATGATAAGCAATATGACGATGGTGTATACCAATTCGGTAATTGGCTCAGTGCATTATTTATCTCCGGAGCAGGCAAGCGGAAAGCCCGTAACTGCCCAGAGCGATATTTATTCCTTGGGTATTGTGCTTTACGAAATGCTTACTGGGCATGTGCCGTTTGACGGCAATACGGCAGTTGCTGTTGCTATGATGCATGTTGAAAAAACGCCGCCGCCGCTCAGCACTTACGTTGAAGGGCTGCCGGTATGTTTGCAGCATGTAATAGATAAAGCGCTTGCCAAAGATTTAACCAAACGTTACGCCAGCGCGGAAGAAATGCGCCAGGACTTAAATTCCATCAAAAATAAAATGGAGAAAAACGGCGAGGCGGAGGATTACGCCGAAGCAGACAGCTTTGTTGACGAAGTTAAAGAAAAATCTGTACTGGTGACGGATGAAACTGAAGTTCCGGAAGAAACCATTGTAATGACGGTTCCTGCCGCTCCTGCAAAACCGAAAGCTAAAAAAAGCTGGCTGCAAAAAATGAAAGAAACGCAGCTTACACGCCATCAGCAAATTATGCTTGCGGCTGTGGTAGTAGTTTTATCGGCAGTATTTTTGCTTATAGGCAACGTGTTTAGCCGTGAAACTGTAAAAGTTCCGGATGTAACCGGCAAAACCGTTGTTGAAGCGCAGCAGATACTGGAAAATGCCGGTTTCAGCATAACCCTGAAGGAAGCCTACGACGATAAAGTAACACCGGGGCTTGTGCTTGAGCAGGACCCTGCCGGAAACGAAATGCGCAAAGAAGGCAGCGCCGTTTATTTAACTGTAAGCAAAGGCATTGAAATGGTGGATGTTCCTAACCTTATGGGCAAAAACCTTGCCGACGCACGCAAAATGATTGAACGCAAAGAATTTATGCTTGGCAAGGTAGAAATCGTTTTCCGTGAGGACGGCAGCGGGCTTGTTATTGAACAAACTCCTAAAGCTAATGAAAAAGTACAGCATGGAGAGAAAATAAATCTTGTAATTTCCGAAAAACCAAAAGAAGTTACCATTCCTTCAGTAGTTGGAAAAGCTTCCGGCGAAGCCATGACTGCGCTTGAAAAACTCGGTTTTAAAAACATTACCGCACAAAGCGTGGGCAGCAAAAAAGTTGCCGGTACTGTTTTAGGTATTACGCCTAAAGAAGGCAGCAAAGTTTTGAACAGCACTGATGTTGTGCTTCGTGTTTCTGACGGTGTCGGTTCGGTTTCTCAAAATAAATACGCAGAATTCGTAGTGCCTGACGGAGCGAAAAAACAAAAAGTAAAAATCGTTGTAGTTGACGATGACGGCGAAAAAGTTGTTTATGAAGGCACCAAGCGTGAAGGTGTGCGCATACGCCAGAAAGTTGAAGTAAGCGGCAGTGCCGTGGCCAGATTCTACTGTGACAATAAACTTATAGAGGAGAAACAGCTTTGACAGCAGGCCGCATTATAAAAAATTTTAACGGGTATTATTATGTGGAAACACCTGACAAAGAAATTGTTACCTGCAAAATAAAGGGTAAAATGAAGCAGGTGCGTTTTTCTGCCGTTACAGGGGATATGGTTGAGTTTGAAAAAAATCCTGACGGCGAAAGCATGATTAAAACTATTTTGCCGCGCCGCAATTTTATGGAACGGCCGGCAATGGCTAACCTTGACTGCATTGTAATAGCTTTTGCCTGTGCAGACCCGGATTTCAGCTGTCTGCTGGCAGATAAAATGCTGGCGTTTGCCGAACGTGCCGGTATTGAAGCCGTTTTATGCCTTAATAAAACAGACCTTGTAAGTGAAGCGCAGCTTGAAGAAATTGCCGGAGTTTACCGTAAGGCAGGCTATACTGTTTTTACTGTGTCAACTTTTAACGGAACAGGGCTTGAAGCGCTGAAAGAATATTTAAACGGCAAAATAAGCGCATTTGCCGGGCCTTCCGGTGTCGGTAAATCTTCTATGCTTAATGCCCTGCAGCCCGGCATAGCATTGCAGACAGGCAAGGTAAGTGAAAAAATCGGGCGCGGGCGGCATACAACACGTTATGCCCAGCTTCTGCCGTTTAACGGCGGCTACCTTGCCGATACACCAGGTTTTGGCAATTTGCTTGCCGAAAATATCGACGCGCGCGAGCTTTATAAGTATTTCCGTGAATTTAAGGATTTTGAGCACGGCTGCAAATTTGTTCCGTGCACGCATACTCATGAACCGGTCTGCGGCGTAAAAAATGCGGTAGAAGAAGGTAAAATTGCCGCAAGCCGTTATGAATCTTATCTTGCAATTTTAGACGAAATAAAATTACTGAAAGAAAAGAGTGGTAAAAGATGATTAAAATAGCACCATCTATCTTATCTGCTGATTTTGCTTTTTTGGCGGACGAAATTAAAAAAATAGAAAAAGCCGGTGCAGATTGGGTTCATATCGACGTTATGGACGGCAACTTTGTGCCTAACCTTACTTTTGGCGCTCCCGTTGTAACCAAAATCCGTAAAGTAACGGATATGTTTTTTGACTGCCACTTAATGGTAGAACACCCGGAAACATATATTGATGATTTTGCCAAAGCAGGTGCGGATATGATTGTCGTTCATGCAGAAGCAACCAAACATTTGCATCGCTGCCTGCAATATATTAAAAGCAAGGGCGTAAAGGCCGGTGTTGCACTTAACCCTGCAACGCCGCTCTGCATGGTGCAGGAGGTTTTGGGCGATGCTGATATGGTGCTTTTAATGACGGTAAACCCCGGCTTTGGCGGGCAGAAATTTATAGAAAGCGTTGTGCCGAAAATTGCAGCGCTGCGTAAAATGATTGACGAAAAAGGCCTGGCCTGCGATATACAGGTTGACGGCGGCATTAATGCCGAAACCAGCAAAATTGTACGTGAGGCCGGTGCCAATATTCTGGTTGCAGGCAGCTATGTGTACGGTGCGGAAGATACTGCCGCAGCAATTGCAAGCTTGAAAGCATAAAATGTTTTAAATTCAGATATATTCAGATTAGAGGAGGAATAAAGAATGCTCGAAGCAGGAATGAAAGCGCCTGATTTTACTTTGGAAGATAAAGACGGAAATTTGGTATCGCTGCACGACTTTGCAGGCAAAAAAGTAGTTGTATATTTTTACCCGAAAGATTCTACGCCGGGCTGTACACGCCAGGCCTGCGCTTTCCGCAATAATTACGGCGAATATAAAAATCTTGGCGTGGAAGTTATCGGCATCAGCAAAGACAGCGTAAAATCGCACAGCAATTTTGCAGCCAAGCAGGAACTGCCTTTTATTTTGTTAAGCGACCCGGAACGTAAAGCCATTGAGGCTTTCGGCGTATGGCAGGAAAAGAAAATGTACGGCAAAGTAAGCATGGGCGTTGTGCGCAGCACTTTTGTAATTGATGAAAACGGTGTTATTGAAAAAGTTTATCCGAAAGCAAAGCCCGACACCAATGCCGAAGAAATTCTGGCATATTTAAAAGGCTGATTTGTTAATTTTAATGTTTAAAATGATACAAATAACTTGTCTTTAAAGGCATATAATGGTATAATATATTAAGAAAAATTATGACTTCTTTTGAGAGAGTGGGTATTTTACCCGCTCTTTCCTCTTATTAGGGTTAAGAAAAAGCGGAGGTGAATTATGCAGAGTGCAGAGATTGAAAAACTGGTAAGCGGTATGGCCGAAGAAATTTTGCAGGGAACAGGTATTTCGCTGGTTGATGTTGAATATGTGCGTGAAAAAGATTGGTATCTGCGTATTTATATTGATAAACCGGGCGGCATCGAGATTGATGACTGCCAGATGGTAAGTGAAAAGCTGACGGAAATTTTGGACGCGCGTGACCCTATCAGGGATAAATATTATCTGGAAGTTTCTTCACCGGGTATTGACCGTCCGCTTAAAAAAGACAAGGATTTTGAAAGTTTCTACGGCAAAAAAGTGGATATTAAATTTTTTTCGCCTTGGGAAAAGAACAAAGAAATAGTTGCAGTTCTGACAGCGCATGATGAAAATACCATCAGCGCCAAACCTGTTATTAAAGGACGCGAAAGCAAGAATCCGGTTGTATTTGAAAGAAAAACGATTGCCATGATCAGGCCGCACATAGATTTTTAAGGTTTAGGGGGAGTAAGAAAAGTGAACGCAGATTTTATTATGGCCGTGCAGGAATTAGGCAAGGAAAAAGGTATTGAACCTTCTATTTTGTTTGAAGCTGTTGAAGAAGCATTGGTAACTGCTTATAAAAAGAATTTTGGCAGCAATCAGAATGTACGTGTTGATTTAAACAGAACCAGCGGCGAGCTGCATGTATATGCACAAAAGCATGTTGTTGAAACCGTTGAAGACAGTGCTAATGAAATTACTCTGGAAGATGCACGTAAAATTGACCCGCGCTATGAACTTGACGATATTGTGGAAATCGAAGTAACGCCGAAAAACTTTGGCCGCATTGCCGCACAGAACGCAAAACAGGTTGTTGTTCAGCGTATCCGCGAAGCAGAGCGCGGCATGGTGTTTGAAAAATATTATAACCGCGAAAACGACATTGTTACCGGCGTTATTCAGCGCATGGAAAACAGAAATGTTTACATTGATTTGGGCAAAGCAGAAGCTGTTTTAACGGTTGGCGAGCAGATTCCAGGTGAAATTTACGAATACCATGACAGAATGAAAACTTATATTTTAGAGGTACGCAAAACAAGCAAGGGCCCGCAGATTATGGTTTCCAGAACCCATCCCGGCCTTTTGAAACGTTTGTTTGAACTGGAAGTTCCGGAAATTCATGACGGTTTGGTGGAAATTAAATCTGTTGCACGCGAACCGGGCATGCGCTCCAAAATTGCAGTTTACACCAAAGATGAAAACATTGACCCGGTAGGCGCCTGCGTAGGGCAGAAAGGCATGCGCGTACAGGCTATTGTAAACGAGCTGCGCGGCGAAAAGATTGATATTGTAAAATACAGCGATGACCCCGCTCAGTATGTTGCTAACGCATTATCTCCTGCCAAGGTTGTAAGCACGGAAATTCTGGAAAGTGAAAAAATCTGCCGTGTAGTTGTGCCCGATTACCAGCTTTCTCTTGCTATTGGCAAAGAAGGGCAGAATGCACGCCTGGCAGCAAAACTTACCGGCTGGAAAATTGATATAAAAAGCGAAACCCAGAGCAAGGAAGAGCCTTTTGAAAGCGCCGGGGGTGAAGCTGATGAAACAGCAGAAGATTAAAAAAGTGCCGCAGCGCAAATGTGTCGGCTGTGGTGAAATGAAGGACAAAAAATCACTGCTGCGCATTGTACGTTCTCCGGAAGGTGAAATATCGCTTGATTTAACAGGCAAAAAATCCGGGCGCGGAGCTTATGTCTGCCGCAGCCGGGAATGCATAAAAAAAGCCGTTAAGGAAAAACGCCTGGAACGTGCTTTGGAAAAACCCGTAACAGAAGAAGTTTATGCAAAACTGCTGGAGGATTTGCCCGATGGACAATAGACAGGTAGCTTTTGCATTGGGGCTGGCGCAAAAGGCAGGTAAAGTTGCAGCGGGTGATTTTGCGGTACGCAGCGCTTTAAACGGAGGCAAGGCAAAACTGATGCTGATTGCTTCTGATGCGGCGGAAACATCCCGCAGGGAACTGGAATACCTTGCAAAGTCGGCCGGTGTTAATATTATTACAGGGCCTTCGCGTGCGGAAATAGGTTCGGCTATAGGTAAATCCCCGCGTACGGCCGTTGTAATTACGGATAATAATTTTGCAGTAATGATACAGAAAAAGTGCCACGATTAAGTTTGGAGGTGGATGAATGGGTAAGCATAGAATATATGAAATAGCTAAAGAATTGGGAAAAAGCAACCAGGAAGTAATTGATGTACTGGCAAAAAATAACATTCAGGTTAAAAGTTTAAGTACGGTGGATGACGCTGCCAAAGAAATGGTAGTGCGCGCATTTGCCAAAAAGCCGGTTCAGCCGGAGAAAAAGCCTGCGCCTCAGCAGCAAAAAGCACAGAACAATGCTCCGAAGGCAGTGCCGGCAAAAAATGACGCTAATAAAGCCAGTGCCCAGAAACAGGTTAAAGTACAGGTGCAGAATCAGCCTAAACCGGTTGAAAAAAATAAACCCCAGCAGGATAACAAACCGAAGAACGCCGGTAATAAACCTGCTCCTGCGCATAACGAACAGCGCAATCAAAATCAGGTTAAAAATAATAACCAGAATAACCAAAACCATAAGAAGAACAATCAGCCGATGCAGCAGCATGGCAAGGGTAATTTGCAGCAGGGCCAGCAGGGCAAAAACAATAAGCAGAACCGTCCTCAGCGCCCGCAGGGAGGTATTTTTATCGGACCGAAAGGACAGCAGTCCGGGCAGGGTTCCCAGCAGAACCGCAGTGCCGCAGGACAGCAGCAAAGCCGTTTTGAAAACCAGAACCGCGGCAGCCAGCAGGGCGGCAAACAGCAGTTTAACAAAAAACGCAATGAAAAACCGCAGATTAAAGGCCAGTATGCAAGCCGCGACAGCCGCAATATGCACAGCCGCGACCATATGATGAAAAAACGCCCCGGCAGCAGCAAACCGCAGCAGCCGGCAGTACAGGCACTGGTTGTAAGGCCGTCCCGTGTTGAAGTTGGCGAAAGCATTAACGTTAAAGACTTTGCAAATCTCATTAAACGCGAAGTTAATGAAGTTATCAAAGCCTTGTTTATGCTTGGCGTAATGGTTACCATTAATCAGGATATTGATTTTGAAACTGCAGAGCTTGTAGGCACGGAATTTGATGTGGAAGTAGTGCCGTTGCCGCCGGAAGAAGACCCGACCGAAATTCCGGAAGTTGAAGATGACCCGGCAAAACGTGTGCCGCGCCCGCCTGTAATTACGGTTATGGGCCATGTTGACCACGGTAAAACCTCATTGCTTGACGCTATTCGCAAATCCAATGTAACAAGCCGCGAAGCCGGCGGTATTACCCAGCACATTGGTGCTTATCAGGTTAACTATCAGGGCAAAAAGATTGTATTCCTTGATACCCCGGGCCACGAAGCTTTTACGGCAATGCGTGCCCGCGGCGCGCAGGTAACCGACGTTGCGATTTTGGTTGTAGCTGCCGACGACGGTGTTATGCCGCAGACTATCGAAGCTATTAACCATGCTAAAGCAGCCAAGGTTCCTATTATTGTAGCCATTAATAAAATGGACCGCCCGGGAGCTAACCCCGACCATGTTAAACAGCAGCTTGCAGAACATGAACTCATTCCGGAAGACTGGGGCGGCGATACCATTATGGTGCCGGTTTCCGCACATCAGAAAACCGGTATTCCTGAACTTCTGGAAATGATTCTTCTCGTTGCGGAAATGCAGGAATTAAAAGCAAACCCGAACCTTCCTGCACACGGTACAATTATCGAAGCGCAGCTTGATAAAGGCCGCGGCCCTGTGGCAACCGTTTTGGTTCAGCGCGGTACTTTAAGCATCGGCGATACGATTATTGCAGGCACCGCTTACGGCAAAGTACGTGCAATGATTAACGACCGCGGCGAAAAAGTTAAAAAAGCGCTGCCTTCAACACCGGTTGAAGTGCTTGGCCTGAACGAAGTGCCGATGGCTGGCGATATTTTGGACAGCACTGACGAAAAAACCGCCAGAAGCGTTGCCGAAAAACGCCTTGCAAAACGCCGCAGCGAAGAAATGCAGCAAAACGCCAAAGTTTCCCTGGATGATATTTTCCAGCGTATTCAGGAAGGCGAGCTGAAAGAACTGAACATTGTTGTTAAAGCTGACGTTCAGGGTACGATTGAAGCCCTTAAATCGTCGCTTTCCAATATTAAAAACGACGAAGTAAAAGTAGTAGTAGTTCATTCCGGCGTTGGTTCCATTACCGAATCCGACGTAATGCTGGCATCTGCTGCCAATGCGCTTATCATTGGCTTTAATGTCCGCCCGGATGCGAATGCCCGCAAGGCTGCCGAAACCGAAAAGGTTGACGTACGCACTTACAGGGTAATTTATGATGCGATTAACGACGTTGAAGCAGCCATTAAAGGCATGCTCGCGCCGAAATTTAAAGAAGTTATTCAGGGGCGCGTGGAAGTACGCCAGCTGATTACAATTTCCAAACTGCTTATTGCAGGCTGCTATGTACTGGAAGGCAAAGTTACCAATTCTTCCAAAGTACGCGTAGTACGCGATGGTATTGTAGTTCATGAAGGTGAAATTGACTCCCTGCGCAGATTTAAAGATGACGTTAAAGAAGTTGTGGCAGGCTTTGAATGTGGCATAACACTTGATAAATTCCGCGATATTAAAGAAGGGGATATTTTTGAAGTTTATTCCATGGAAGAAGTTGCCGTTGACTAACAGGTACTTGTTATGGCAAGATTAAGAGTTGAAAAATTACAGGAAGCAATTAAGCAGGAACTCAGCAAAATTTTGCTGCAGGATATTAAAGACCCGCGCATTAAATTTGTTACCGTAACCGGCGTTGAACTGACCGACGATATAAGCCTGGCCAAAGTTTATGTAAGTCTGTACGGAACGGAAAAAGACCAGGAAGAAGCATGGCAGGGACTTAATAAAGCCGTGGGCTATATGCGTACGGAAATTGCCAAAAGAATCAGGCTGCGTTTTGCACCGGCACTGATTTTTGCCAAGGATACTTCCATGGAATACAGCGCGCATATTGAAGAACTGCTGAGAAAAATTAAACAAGAGGAAACCCCGCATGAGTAAAAATTGTACGCTTGAAGAAATTGCCGGGCTGCTTTTGAAAAATGAAAGTTTTGTATTGTGCCCGCATGTGAGCCCTGACGGTGATGCTTTGGGCTCAACGCTGGCGCTGAAAATGGCACTGGAAAAAGCCGGCAAGCAAGTTACAGTTATGGTAGATGATGATGTGCCCAAGGCATTTGGCTTTTTGCCGCAGCTTGACAGTTTTGTAAAACCGGATGTAAATAATCCTGTTGTTACAGACCTTTTGGTTGTGCTTGATGCAAGTTCGCTTGACAGAATCGGCAAGGTTGCACAGGCTGTTAAGTATAATGCCATGGTTAATATTGACCACCATATTTCCAACACGCAGTATGCTGATTATTTATACCTTAATACGGAAGCCGCAGCTACCGGCGAAATTTTGTGCACACTGGTGGAAAAGCTGGATGTTACGCCGGACAAAGATTTGGCAACCTGCCTTTATACGGCTATTTATACGGACTGCGGTTCTTTCCGCTTTGCCAATACAACGCCGGCAACCATGCGTGCGGCAGCAAAACTGTTGGAATATGGCGCACGCCCGAATGAAATTTCGGACGCGCTCGGAACGCATACCAGAGCCAATATAGAAATGCTTGGCAAGGTACTGCAAACCTTAAGCTTTTATAATGACGGTGCGGTAAGCACTATTGAAATTAACAGCGATTTATACGATAAAGAAGTTAACACCGACAATTTTATTTCGTTTGCGCGTTATATTGAAGGTGTTGATGTAGCAGTATTGTTTAAAGCTGTTGAACCGTCTGTTACGCGTGTAAGCATGCGTTCACAAAAAACTGACGTGGCTGAAATAGCGCTTTCCTTCGGCGGCGGCGGCCATATCAGGGCTGCCGGATGCACGGTGGAACTGCCTTTGGCAGAAGCCAGGCAGAAAGTGCTTGAAGCTATCGGTAAAGCCTTATGACGGACGGAATTATTAATGTATTAAAGCCCTGCGGTATGACAAGCCATGATGTTATCGGCTTTTTGCGCAGGGTGCTGAACACTAAAAAAATCGGGCATTCCGGCACGCTTGACCCTGATGCTGCCGGGGTGCTGCCTGTTTTTGCAGGTTCGGCAACGCGCCTTTTGGAATACGCTGCGGAAGACCGCAAAAGTTACCGCGCTGAAATTACCTTCGGTGTAAAAACCGATACCGGTGATGACAGCGGAACGGTTACGGAAAGCAGCAGCCTGCCTGCATGCAGCAAAGAGGATTTTGCGGCGCTGCTGGCAGAATTTACAGGCAGGCAGAAACAGCTGCCGCCAATGTATTCGGCCTTAAAACTTAACGGGCAGCCTCTTTACAAGCTGGCACGCAAGGGCATAAGCGTTGAAAGGCAGGAGCGCGAAATTTTTATTTACCGTTTGCAGCTGCTTTCTTTTTCACCGCAAAAAGCCTTGCTTGATGTTGAATGTTCCAAAGGTACATACATCAGAACGCTTTTGGAAGATATATGCGCAAAACTTGGCGTTTGCGGCACAATGAGTTTTTTGCTGCGTACTTCGGCAGGCGGATTTAAAATAGAAGATGCCGTTACTTTGCAGGAACTGGAAAACGGCGGTGAAAAATATTTGCTGCCTGAAGAAACCGCTGTTATGCATTTGCCGGAGTTTGTTTTAACGGACAGGCAGGCCTGGCGCATTACGCAGGGCGTAGCAACCAGTATGGCAGAAGCTGCTGACGGACTTTACAGGCTGAAAGGGCGCAGCGGAGAGTTTTTCGGTATCGGCAAAGCCTCCGGCGGAATAGTGAAAGGCGTAAAAATACTGCATCACGCAGAAAAACCACAGGAACTTATTTGAGGTTGTACATGGAAATAATTACATCTCTGGATGCTGAATTAAAAAATAAATATCCTGCAACGGTTATTGCACTCGGCACGTTCGACGGCCTGCATCTTGGTCATACTGATGTAATAAATACGGCCAGAGATTACGCAGAACGCAACGGGCTTAAACTGGCAGTTTTTACCTTCAGCAACCATCCGCTGGCATTAATCCGTCCCGATTTGGTTCCGGTAAGGATTATTTCTGCGGAAGAAAAAATAAAACTTCTTGAAAGTTTTGGCGTGGATTATTTAATTAATATACCGTTTACGGAAGATTTTGCCGCCTTGTCGCCGGATGAATTCTTGGATAGGCTTGCCTGTTTTAATTACCGCTGTTTGGTAGTGGGTGAGAATTTTACTTACGGATTTTTGGGCAGCGGCAAAACGGAAACGCTGGAACGCAGCGGCAGAAAAAACGGCTTTGATGTTATTGTAAGGCCGCTGGTAAAAATGAACGGAAATGTTGTGAGCAGCACCGGCATCCGCAATCTTATACAGGCAGGGCATATAGAATATGCCAACCGTATGCTGGGGCGTGCTTATGCCATTACCGGCAAAATTGTGCATGGCGAGCAGCGCGGACGCAAACTTGGTTTTCCGACTGCCAATATTGAACTTCTGCACGGCGAAATGGCTGTGCCTGCGCCGGGCGTATATGCGGTAACGGCTTCTATCGAAGGCAGCATTTACGAAGGCATGGGCAATATAGGCAACAACCCGACTTTTAACGACGTTGAACACGCAAGGCTGGAAGTTAATTTATTTAACTGCAGCGGAGATTTATACGGAAAAACAATGTCGGTGCAGTTTCATAAATATATCCGTGCCGAAAAGAAGTTCAGCGGAGTGGAAGAACTTTGCCGGCAGATTGAAGAAGACAAAAAAGCAATAAAAACTTACTTTTTAAATAAAAAACAGTTGCCTGATACATAAAACTGTGATATACTTTTAAAGTATTATTTTGAACCATTGCTTGGATATACGCTGCTCCGGCGGTTTCTATGCACTGGCGATTACAGAAAAATGGAGGAATTACAATGTTAACACCTGAAAGAAAACAAGAAATTATTCTTGCAAATGCAAGACACGAAGGCGATACCGGTTCTCCGGAAGTACAAATCGCAGTATTGACTGAACGCATTAAATATCTTACCGAACATCTGAAAGAACACAAAAAAGACCATCATTCCCGCCGTGGCCTGCTCAAAATGGTAGGTCAGCGCCGTGGTTTATTAAATTATCTTATGGCTAAGGATATCGAGCGTTATCGTGCAATCCTTGCAAAGCTCGGCCTGCGTAAATAATTGGCAAATAAAGGCCTGCTTCATTGTGAAGCAGGCTTTTTTACCAGATACAGAAGATTTTATTGTAACGCAAGTTTTGTTATGATAAAATAAAAGGGTAATTTAGTTATAGGAGGAAGCCAAGTTGATTACAGCGTTAAGTGTATTGGACGTTATTGTCAGCATAGCATTAATTGGCTCTGTGCTTATGCAGTCCGGCAAGGGTTCCGGCCTGTCTGACGCTTTTGGCGGCGGTGGCGGTTATTTTGGTAAAGGCAATGATATGGATACAATGATGGCTAAAGCTACCATTGTTTTGGGCATTTTGTTTGCCGTTATTACACTTGTAATTGCCAAATTAAGCATGTAATTTTATTTTTATAAAATAATAAGCAAAGCTTTTGTAAAATCCTGCATCCTTTCAGATGTAGGATTTTTTTGTATATGCTATAATAGATATGTATATATCAGGAGGTTTAAACGTGGCTAAACTTGGCGCAAAACCGTTCTTTTTTAAGGGCGGCAGCGAAGGCGTGCTTTTAATACATGGTTATACCGGCGCACCGGGAGAAATGCGTCTGCTGGGCGAATTTTTGCACAGCAGGGGTTATACTGTGCTTGGAGTTTTGCTGCCTGGGCATTGTGAACCGGCATCCGTTCTGGCAAAAAAGACTTTTGCCGACTGGTATGACGAAGTTAAGCGCGGGTTTATGTGTTTAAAAACCATTTGCAGCAAAGTTTATATTGCCGGCCTTTCCATGGGCGGGCTGTTAACTTTAAAAGCAGCGGCAGAACTTGCTCCTGATAAAATTGTGGTTATGGCTGCGCCCATATATGTTTTTGACAAAAGACAGATTCTGCTTCCGTTTTTGCATTTTTTAATCCGTTATGTAAAAAAACATCAGCGCGAATTTGATGTTCCGGAAGAATATTGCGTACACAGCGAAGTAATGCCGACAAAGCCTCTTTTAAGCATGTTTAAATTTATAAAAAAATGTAAAACCGGCTTTTTAAAGAACATTACAGTTCCGTGCCTTGTTATGCAGAGCAAAATAGAACATACCGTGCGCTGGCAGAGTGCGCAGTTTATTTATGATAATATCGCATCAGAAAAGAAAAAATTAATATGGTTTGAGCATTGCGGCCATATTTTAACTTTAGATAAAGAAAGGGAAGCAGTATTTAACGAAGTACTTGCTTTTTTAAAGGAAAGATAAATGTTTGAAGATAAAGAATATCCAATGTGTTTTGCCTGCGGCAAAAAGAACCCTATCGGTTTGAAAATGACTTTTAAAATGGATGAAAAAGAATGTGTGTCTTATTTTACCCCGAAGGAAGAACATCAAAGCTATAACGGCATGATGCACGGAGGGTTAATAAGCGTTTTGCTTGATGAAATTATGGGACACTATTTGTTTTGTATGGAAGGCAAACCTGCTTACACGGCAAAAATGGAGCTGCGTTACCGCCAGCCTTTAAAAATAGGCGAAGAGGTTAAGTGCGTGGGAACGCGTGTTAAGCAGAAAGGCCGTTTGGTTGAAATGCATGGCGAAATTATAACAAAAAAAGGTGTTGTGGCGGCAGAAGCTACTGCCAAGATGATGCTGGAGGATTAAAATGAAAAAAGGAAAAGAACAGATTTTGGAGTTTATGAGGCGCAGCAGTTATGCGCCGCTGACTGCCGAAGATTTAATTGAAGAAATACCCATAACAGGCAATTTAAACAACTTTTGGCAGGATTTAAAAGAATTGCAGGAAAACGGCGAAATTATAAAGACCCGTTTCGGCACATTCGGCTTACCGGAGCGCATGGGGCTTGTAGTTGGGCGCTTTCAGCTTACAAGCAAGGGCTTTGGCTTTGTTATTCCCGATAATAAAGGCGAGCGGCCTGATGTTTTTATTCCGCCGCGCCTGCTTAACGGCGCTATGAATAACGACCGTGTTATGGCGCGCGTAGAAAAGGGCGGAGGCAACAAAAATAAGCCCGAAGGTGAGATTATTCGCATTATTACCCATGCAAACAATAAAATTGTCGGTACTTTTAAAGCCAGCCGCGATTACGGCTTTGTAGTGCCGGATGATAAACGCATAGGGCAGGATGTATATGTTTTAAAACGCAATTTTGGCGAAGCCAAAAACAACCAGAAGGTTGTTGTAGAAATTACGGAGTGGGCTCCGGACAGCCGCCGCAATATCGAAGGCAAAATTGTGGAAGTGCTTGGCAATACAGGCGATGTCGGCATGGAACTTTTGTCGCTGATAAAGCAGTATGATTTGCCGCTGGAATTTCCGGAACAGGTTATTGTAGCCTCCAAACGCGTGCCGAAAACCATTAAAGCCGCAGAACTGGACGGCAGGCACGATTTGCGTGACAGATTAATTGTTACCATTGACGGCGAAGATGCCAAAGACCTTGACGATGCCGTATATGTAGAGCCGCAGGAAAACGGCGACTTTACGCTGGGCGTTTATATTGCGGACGTAAGCTATTACGTACACGAAAATACTATTTTGGACCGCGAAGCGCAGGAACGCGGCACCAGTGTTTACCTTGTAGACAGAGTGCTGCCGATGCTGCCGGAACGCCTTTCCAACGGTATTTGCAGCCTTAACGCAGGAGAAGACAGGCTGGTAATGTGCTGCGAAATGCTGATAGATAAAAAAGGACGCATTAAAAGCTACGATATTTTCCCCGGCGTTATTAATGTGCGTTACCGTTTAAGCTACCGCATTGTGCGTGAAATTTTGGTCAATAAAAATGCCGAATTGACGGAAAAATATAAAGACGCGCTGCCGATGCTGGAAGAAATGGAAAAACTGTGCGTTATTCTGCACAAAAAACGCGTAACGCGCGGCGCAATAGATTTTGACCTGCCGGAACAGAAAGTAATTCTGGACGAACAGGGCAGGCCTTTGGAAATAGTACAGCGTGAGCATGGGCTTGCCGAATCAATCATTGAGGAATTTATGCTGGCAGCCAATGAAACGGTTGCGCGCCATACGGCCCTACAAAAATGGCCTTTTGTTTACCGCGTGCATGATAAGCCCAACGAAGAAAAAATGCGCGATTTATCGCTTTTACTAAGCCGTTTTAATGTAAAAATGCCGGTAGCTGCAGATATTAAGCCGCTGGCGCTTCAAAAAGCATTAATCGCCATGGAAGGCCGCCCGGAAGAACGCATGGTTTCCACGGTTGCACTGCGCTCTTTAAAACAGGCCGTATACCAAACAGATAATATCGGGCATTTTGGCCTTGCGGCAGAGTATTACACGCATTTTACATCGCCAATACGCCGCTATCCGGATTTGATTGTACACCGCTTGCTGCATAAATGGCTGGCTGATCCGTACATGAAAGAAAAAACAAAGGACGAATATATTAACAAGCTTGACTATATTGCCGAACATTCATCGATTCGCGAGCGCACTGCTGCCGAAGCTGAACGAGCAACAGTTGATTTGAAAAAAGCCGAATACATGGCAGGGCATATCGGTGAAGAATATGACGGCATAATATCCGGCGTTACTGCCTTTGGCATGTTTGTTGAACTGGAAAACGGCGTGGAAGGCCTTGTGCATATCTCCAGCCTGCTGGATGATTATTACGAATTTATTGAAGAAAATTATGCATTGATGGGTACGCATACGCGCAAATGCTACCGCTTGGGCGACCCGGTGCGCATTGAGGTTTTTCAGGTTAATATTGCTGAACGCAATATAGATTTTATACTTGCCGGCGAAGATGAAAGCGTGCGCGAACGCATTAAAATGCAGCTTGCCGAACAGCGTAAATCCGTAAGTTACCGCAGCGATGTGCCTGATAAAAAAGGCAAAAAGAAAAAGGGCGGCAAGGATAAATTTGCCAAACGCGGCAAGGGCGGAATTGGCGGCAATAAATATTTAAAAGACAGTAAGAACAAACACGGCAAAAGAAAGAAAAAACAGAGGAATAAATAGTGGAAAAGAAAATAAAAATTGTTGCAGAAAACAGAAAAGCTCGCCATGATTTTACCATTCACGAAACTTACGAGGCAGGCATTGCCTTGACGGGTACGGAAGTAAAATCGCTGCGCGCGGGCAAAGCCAACATGAAGGACAGCTATGCCCAGATAACCAAAAGTGCGGAAGTAATTGTCTGCAATTTGCACATCAGCCCCTATGACCAGGGCAACAGGTTTAACCACGAGCCGCTGCGCGACCGTAAACTTTTGCTGCATAAGGCAGAAATCCGCCGCCTTATTGGCAAAGTAAAAGAAAAAGGCTATACGCTGGTGCCTTTAAAAATGTATTTTTCACACGGGCTGATTAAAACAGAAATTGCCCTTGCCACCGGTAAAAAACTGTATGACAAGCGCCAGGATATGGCTAAGCGCGACGCCAAGCGTGAAGTTGAGCGTGCGCTTAAGGAAAGAAACAGGTAGCAGTAAAATTTTAAATAAAGGAGCTGGTTGGTTATGAAGAAATTTTTAATGTTAGTATTTGCCGCAGTGCTTGCTGTATCTGCCGTGTGCTTTGCAGAAGCGCCAAAAGCTGCTGATACTGTTCAAACAGCGCAAACACAAGCTGCTGCAGCTTATAAAACGCTTACGCCGCAGCAGGCAAAGCAGCGCATGGAACAGAATGATAAAATTGTTGTTCTGGATGTGCGCACGCAGGAAGAATTTGCAGCAGGGCATATTCCGGGTGCAGTTTTGCTGCCGGTAGATTTAATTGAAGCTAAATCCGAAGAAGTTGCCAAAGTACTTCCAGATAAAGATGCCGAAATTTTGGTTTACTGCCGCAGCGGCAAACGCGCACACCGTGCATCGCAGGCGTTGGCAGACATGTGTTATACAAACATTGAACATATCGGCGGTATTATGGACTGGCCGTATGAAATAGTAAAATAGTATAAAAAAGGCTGGTTACAGTTTCTTCTGTAATCAGCCTTAAATTTTTTGGTGGATATTATCATAAATCTAACGCAACACTACAGTGTAGACTTAGAAAGAGCATAAGAATATATTAATATAATTTCAAAAAATATTATGAAAGCAACCTAGATAACAAAATTAGAATTAAAAATAAACAAAAATTGTTGACTTTTAAAACAAAATGCTGTAGAATTATTGCGTAAGGAGGAGGTGGATACGATGCTTACAGCATTTGGAAAATTCTGCCGTAAATTAAGAATTGAACATGAAGAAATTTTAAAAGACATGGCGGATAAGCTTGGCGTAACACCGGCATATCTCTCTGCCGTTGAAGTTGGTAAACGTAATATACCGGCTGAATGGTTTAATACTATTACCAGCATATATGCGCTATCCGTTAATGAACAGCAAGATTTACAGGAGGCGATTGACAGCAGCATAAAACAAATAAAAATAGATTTAGATAATTATAGCGAAAGGCAAAAGCAGACGGCAGCGATGTTTGCCAGAAAGCTAAGCACTTTAAATGATACTGAATTAGAAAAACTCTTTAAAATATTTGGTAAGTCTAAAACGGGGGGATAATATGGGTAGCATTGCGGCAAAGCCGCTATCGCGCCGGGATATTAGAACGGTAGCAAAAATATTTCACAAAATTATGGATTCCAAAGGGTATTTTGATATTATAGCTTTCTTGGAACTCAAGATGGCGGATATAGATCCAGATTTTGTATTTGAAGTTGTTGAAGATGATAAGTTGCCGTTTGCTTATGCTCAGTCATATCCTGACGAGCATTTAATACAAGTCCGGGAAAGTGTTTATTACGGTGCTATAAACAACAACGGCAGGGACAGGTTCACATTATGCCATGAACTCGGTCATTGTATTTTTCATGGGCAGAAAAACATTAGCTATTTAAGGGCTGATAGGGAGCTTGAGAAATATAAAGATCCGGAATGGCAGGCCGATACTTTTGCTGGAGAACTTTTAGTACCAGAAGAAATTGCCCGAACCTGTACTGTTTTAGAAATATCGAAAAAATGTGGTGTATCCTACACCGCGGCAGAGATACAGAAAAAAAGAGTTTTAGGGCAAAAAAATAGCCACCAAACGGCTTTAAAGTTTGGCGGTGTTGACAATAGAAAAAATATGTTACAAAGTTTCGCAAACATATAATAACATTATTTTTTCAAATTGGCAACACTTGTCTCAAAAAAGGCGGTGTTAGTATGTATATTTACTGTGCATCCTATCGCAACCGTTGGGGTAAACTCATGGTTGCTTCGGACTACGGTTATAAGGCATGGCGCTTTTGGGTGCCGCGCCGTAGCCGTAGGCGCTGACTAAAAGAGGGACTGCGTTTTTACGCGGTCCCTCTTTTTTTAATTATGCGCTTTAGCGATGGTTCTGAGCGACGAAGG
>ULPL01009238.1_pt1 | contig 25145 bp, 20 predicted proteins | sample 1953481 | NCBI WGS metagenome assembly ULPL01 (sample SAMEA4835628, study PRJEB28245) | human gut metagenome | biome: gut microbiome; material: fecal sample | place: Denmark | collected 2008 | reverse complement strand
AGACCGCTGACTAAGCCACTCATCCAAGGAACCGAACTTTCGGCGCTCTCGTTTTTCAAACGCGATGCAAAGGTACAACTATTTTTGAAATCTGCAATACCTTTGACGTAAAAAACTCATTTTTTCTTTCGAGCCATAGCGCATCCGGAGCATCCGCATCCGCAGTTACATACGCCTTTCTTTTTGCGTGTGAATGATTTAACTATGTTTCTTGCTGCATATAGTACGCAGCAAGAAACAATGATCAGTACGATGATATCTTGTATTCCCATGATGACTTTTTATCTATTTATTAAAACAAACTTCCTATTTGGTAGACAAGGAAAGCTACTATCCATGCCAAAGCGGTGGTATAACCGGCGGCAAATAAAGCCCATTTCCAGCTGCCCGATTCTTGTTTGATGGCAGCAAGGGTGGCTATGCAGGGGAAGTAAATCAAAACAAACAGCATGTAACCGAAGGCTACGAGTGGCGTAATCGGAATGCGGTCTGCCAAGTTCACACTGTCTACATCGCCGTCGTTTGTATACAGAACGCCCAGCGTACTTACCACAAGTTCTTTGGCGCCTACCCCCGACAGGATGCCTATTCCCATCTTCCAGTCGAATCCAAGAGGTTCGATAGCCGGTTCGATGGCTTTACCTATTTGTCCGATGTAAGAATTCTCTTGCTGTTCGGCCACGGTTTGGTATTCGGCATGGTTCGGGTAATATCCCAAGAACCAGATGATGATAGAAGCTATCATGATGATGCCTCCCATCTTTTTCAGATATTGTTGTCCTTTTTCCCACGTATGGCGCAACACCGATTTGCAGGTAGGCATACGGTAGGGGGGAAGTTCCATTACAAAAGGCGTATCGTCTCCCTTTACAATAAATTTGGCAAAGATACGCGCCATGAGCACTGCCAGCAGGATGCCCACGGCATAGATGGTAAGCAGTACCAGACTGGCGTTGTTGGGGAAGAACGCTCCAATCATGACTAAATAAATGGGCAGGCGGGCGCTGCAAGAGATGAGCGGATTTACCAGCATCGTTACCAAGCGCGATTTACGGCTTTCTATGATGCGCGATGCCATGATGGCAGGCACGTTGCATCCGAACCCCATAATCAGCGGGATAAATGATTTGCCGTGCAGCCCCATTTTGTGCATGATTTTGTCCATGATAAAAGCGGCACGCGCCATGTATCCGGAATCTTCCATAAACGATATAAAGAGATAGAGCAGCAAGATATTGGGCAGAAATACGATAACGCCGCCTACTCCGCCGATGATTCCGTCGATTATCAGGTCTTTCAGTGAGCCGTCGGGCATGAAAGTTTCGACCAGTACCCCGATTTTTTCAACAATCCATTCGATTCCCTGCATGGGGTATTCACCCAGTACAAATGTCGCTTCGAACATGATGTAAAGGAAGATGAAGAATATAGGATAGCCCCAGATGCGGTGTGTCACGATGTTGTCGACGATGTGAGTAAACATTTCTTTATTCTGGTGGACATCGGTATAAGTTTCTTTCAACGCACCTGTTATAAAGCCGTATTTGGCATTGGTGATGGCTTGTTCGCTGTCCTCATTGAGTACATTATATAATCGTCGGGCTTCCTTGTCGCGTGTTTGGATGATGGTTTGGGCATTGGGCAGTTGCGAAATAACCCGTTGCTCGATGTCTTTATCGTTTTCCAACAGCTTGATTGCCAAAAAGCGGGTAGAGTATTTGTACCGGATGTTTTCGTTCCGGCAGATTTCGTTTTTCACAGCGTCGATGCTGCGTTCAAGTTCCGGCCCGTGGTTGATATGGATATGCCGGATATAACCTTTCGTCTCAAAATCATCCCCTTCGAATTTATGGTCGGGAACGTACGAGTCGTGCCATTCGCGGAACTCCCGCAATACCTCATTCTGTATTTCCTGTTTCTGCTCCATGAAGTCTGCCCCTTCGTACAGTCCGATGATTACGTGGAACAGATTGTCGATGCCTTCTCCGGTGCGGCTGATGGTAGGAACCATCGGTACGCCCAGTAACCGGCTGAGGTGTTTGATGTCTAAGGTGTTTCCGCTGCGTTGCAGCGCGTCGTACATGTTCAGCGCCACTACCATGCGCACATTCATGTCGATGAGTTGCGTTGTCAGGTAAAGGTTTCTTTCCAAGTTGCCGGCGTCTACCACGTTGATGATAACGTCGGGTGTTTCTTCGATGATGTGTTTGCGTACGTAAAGCTCTTCAGGACTGTAAGCCGAGAGTGAGTACGTGCCCGGCAGGTCTATAAGTCGGAAACAGTATCCCTGAAATTCGAAATGTCCTGCTTTTGCGTCGACTGTTACCCCGCTGTAATTGCCCACATGCTCGTGCGAGCCGGAAGCCACGTTAAACAGCGATGTTTTTCCGCAATTCGGGTTTCCTACCAGCGCAACGTTGATGGTACGCCGTTTGCCTTGCGCTATTTTTTTCATTTCCTCTTCCGTTACGGGGATGGATTCGGATATGGGGCGGTGATAATCGATAGCTTCATTGTTTGTGTTTCGTGCTTCTTCTTCGCCTACAACCTCAATCATGGATGCCTCTTGTCGGCGTAAGGATATCTCGTACCCCATGACCTTGTATTTTATGGGGTCTTTCAGCGGAGCGTTTTGCAATACTTCTACTGCCTGCCCTTTTATGAACCCCATTTCGATGATGCGCCGACGGAAGCCTCCATGTCCTAAGACTTTGATGATAATTCCTCTTTCTCCCGTCTGTAATTCTGACAATCTCATAGTTCTGTTTTTATTTTGCTTGCAAATATAGACGATTGCTTGTTGTTATGCAAATAATTTAGATTGTTTTTAAATAATATGTTGGGATGTTTCTGTATGTGCCGGGTACTATAAAATGCCCCGTTTGCTCACTGAAGCATAGGCAGGAATCAGATGCCGTCATGCCCCCGAAAACGCTACCGTTAGTGTTGGTCATTTCTAACGGTAGTGTTGCCCGGTTCTTCCCATAGTGTTCATCGGTTCTATGGGTAGCGTTTTAAGCACTTTTTCAGCCATCAGTTGCCGCCTATCCGAAAATAGTGTAACTTTGTTCGGATAATCAGATAAAAGCCCGGATATGTTTGGTAAAAAAGTGATACGTTATATTGAAGAAAAACAACTGTTCGGTAAAAGCGAACGGATATTGGTGGCTTTGAGCGGAGGTGCCGACTCGGTAGCGCTGCTCAGAGTTTTGATTCATGCCGGATACGTGTGCGAGGCAGCCCATTGCAATTTCCATCTGCGTGGCGAAGAGTCGGTGCGCGATGAAAATTTCGTGCGTAAACTGACGGAGCAGTTAAGTGTACCGCTCCATGTAACCCATTTTGATACGGCTGGTTATGCTTCTTCGAAAGGCATTTCCATCGAGATGGCAGCACGCGAATTGCGTTACGGGTGGTTCGAGCAAGTGCGCCGGGATATCGGAGCAAGTGTGGTGGCTGTGGCTCATCATCGAGACGATAGCGTGGAAACTTTTTTACTGAATCTTACACGCGGAACAGGGATTGACGGCTTGCGCGGTATTCGTCCTAAAAACGGAGTGATAGTCCGCCCGCTATTAAGTGTGAGCAGGGAAGAAATATTGACATATTTGTCTTCTCTGAATCAGCCGTACGTAACCGACAGTACGAATCTGGAAGATGAGTTTACCCGGAATAAATTGCGGCTGAACCTATTGCCCATGCTTGAAAGTATTAATCCTTCGGTGAAAGAAGCCATAGCCGAAACAGCACGTAGGCTGTCGGACGTGGCGGATGTTTATCATGCGGCAATGGCAGAGGCTTGTGTTCGGGTGAAAGTGGGCGAACGTCGTGTCAGCATATCGGCTCTGTTGCGGGAGACATCTCCCCAAGCTGTGTTGTACGAATTGTTTTATCCGTTGGGATTTAACGCCTCGCAACTGAAAGATATTTATGGGGCATGTTTGAAAGGGCAGTCGGGCAAGTTGTTTTATGCCGGTGACAAAGTGTTGTTGTGCGACCGTAGCGAACTGATATGGAAACAATGCGGCGAGTGGGACGAACAATCTCCCGTATTACATCAAGAAGTGATTGCTGCCGAGTCGGCACCGGCCTTTCTGCGCAACCCGCTTTATGCCTGTTTGGATGCCGACAAGGTAACCCTGCCGCTGACGCTCCGTAAATGGCAGTCGGGAGACCGGTTTGTTCCTTATGGGATGAAAGGTTTTAAAAAAGTGCGCGATTACATGCTCGATAAGAAGTTTTCCGTATTCCGCAAAGAAGAACAATACGTGGTTTGCAGTGGCGGAGAAATCGTATGGTTAGTAAACGAACGGACGGATAATCGCTATCGTGTAACTACGGAAACACGGCGTATTTTGCTTTTGCATGTAGATTTTGCAACAAAAGACAGGTAGTTGTATTAAAAGATGTAAAAAAAGAAGCTGCCGATGCTTTACATTGAGCGAATTGTATTTACTTTGGATATGTTTAATTAAATATTTAAGAAACTATGAACGAATTAATTGCAAAAATCAAAGAAATGACTGAGGCATTGGTTGCAGACGCAGAGTTACAGGCTGGAAAAGGAAATAAAGCAGCGGGAACCCGTGCGCGTAAAGCATCTTTGGAATTGGAAAAAGTGTTGAAAGAATTTAGAAAAGTATCTTTGGAAGAATCAAAAAAATAAAGTCATACCAACACTGAATGGAGGGAGGTTGTATCTCGTCAGAGTTTCTGATTCCGATACAATCTCTCTTTCTTTATATATATTAGGACTTATATGATAGTGGCTAAGTATGTTTGGAACTTGCTGTGTGCGGCGGTGGTGTGCGGCGCACTGCTTCCGGCGTGTGGAGGCAGGGGGGAGGCAAATCGTCTTGCTGCGGAAACCGACTCGCTGAACCGTCAGGCATACGAGGTACGCTATAAAAATCTGGATGCCTCGTTGCAGGCGGCAAAACAGGCATTCCGCTTGTCTGCCGATTATTCCGACGGACGGGCGGAGGCGCTGAACAATCTGGCTTTCTGTGCTTTCATGCAAATGGACTTTGAACACTCTGCACGCCTGTACCGCGAAGCTGCCCGCACGGGAAGAAACGAAATCGAACACCTGATAGCCGATGTGGGCATGATGAAAATTTGTCAGCGGACATCAATGAACAAAGAGTTCTACGACTATCGCAACCGTGCTCTTCACCGCATGAAACGCATTGACGAAGACCGCTCCTCGATTACCGATGAGTGGTTGCAGAAGCGGTTGAATTACGGAATATCGGAGTTTTATATCGTATCGGGCATCTACTATTATTATTTGCAGCAAGACAAAGAGGCGCTGGAAGCCATTAATGCCATCCCCGAAGAGATATTGTGGGGCGATACTTCCCAATGGCTTTACTATCTGTATATGCGCGGTTCGGGGGGAATGTACGAGGCCGATTCGCCGGAAAAAATTGTGTTGGGCGAACTGGGCTATCTGCTCGACTGTCTGCAAGCGGGTCACGTAGGCGGTTATGTTTATTTCGAAGCCAATGCTATGCAGGCAATAGCCGAGTTGCTGAATTTCAGAAGCAACCGAAAATTAGTGGAAGAAAAACGTTCCGGACTGCTGCGGCTGATCAACCCCGATAACATAGAGCTTGACAGCCTTCCGCTGCGATACGCACGAAACGCCTTGCAGTTGTTCAAACGTTACGGCGACTGGTATCAGATTTCAGGTACTTATCGTACGATTGCCACTTATTATAACCATGCCGGAAAGCCTGAAAAGGCCTTGGCGAATTTGAAAAAAGCATTGGATTACGTAAACCTCCACCATGAAAAATATTACCATTGCGAAGATACACTCGACCGCCTGCGCACGTTTGTGCCTAATGCGCCCGCATCGGTAGAGCTTGCGTGGATAAACGATGAAGGAATCAAAACCGTTCCGGAGTGGATAGCCCGCCTGCGCGAACAGTTGAGCCGTACTTACGCGGCGATGGACTGCAAGCAGGAATCGGATTACAACCGGAATGTATATCTGGATATTCTGGACTATACGCGCCAAGACAAAGAGCTGGAGAGCCGCTATCAGACGCTGAAGCACGAGTCTCGTTTGCTGAATGCCATGCTGATGCTCGTGGTGCTGAGCCTTATCGTTCTGACCGCATTGTTTATCGGACTGAGCATTTACCGAAAAAAACGGAATACCCTTTATCTTCAGAAACTGAAACACCTCTTGACGCTTTGCCGGAAAATAACCGGGGGAGTTCCTGCTGATGCGGCAGACAGGGATGAGGTGAAGGATGCCGTACTCAGGGCGGTAAAAGATGATTTGTTGCAAATGTTTGGTGCTACCGGCCTGCATGTGGTGTTAGACGGCGAAGAATCAGCGGAAGAAGATGTGTCCGAAACGAAAAACAAGTTGACTTTTGAATTGGTATCTCCCGGCAAGCAAAAGCCGGTGGGAAAACTTTTCCTGTTCCGTTCCAAGAAGTTGCGAAAGGAAGAAGAAGCATATATCCGCCTGTTGCTTCCCTATCTGGCATGGACGCTCGAAAACGGAATGAATTTCGTATTGCTGAGCGACGAACGGAAACGATTGGAAAAAGAACTTTATGCTCACGAGCAGCGACTGGCGGAATATAAGTGTCAGAACGAAGTAAAGAAAGCATGTCTTTCCATTGTTACGGGGATATTGCCCTACATCGACCGTACGGTAAACGAAATACACAAATTGCAGTCGTTTGCTTATGCACAGGCAAAAGACGTTCGCCGGGGAAAGTTGGATTACATCAGCGAACTGATAACCAAAATCAATGAATATAACGACATCTTGGCTTGCTGGATCAAAATGAGACAGGGAGAGCTGAGCTTGAGCGTAGAGAACTTCGGTTTGGATGAACTCTTTTCGGTAATAGCAAAGGGCCGACGTACTTTTGAACAGAAGCACCAGCAACTGACGGTTGTGCCTACACAAGCCGTGGTGAAAGCAGACAAGTCGCTGACCTTGTTCATGATAAATACGTTGGCAGAGAACGCCCGGAAATATACGCCCGAAGGTGGATACATCGAAGTAAAAGCCGAAGAAACCGATACTTACGTCGAGATATCAGTAACCGATAACGGGCCGGGGCTGTCTGCTGATGACATTTCCCTGATATTAGACAGTAAGGTTTACGATTCATCGTCAATAGGTCTATCCACAGCTACAGATGCTTCCGGTCTGCGCAAACAGAAAGGGCACGGATTCGGGTTGATGAACTGTAAAGGAATTATTGAGAAATATCGTAAAACGAATCCGATTTTCAATGTTTGTTTGTTCAGTATCGAGAGCAAATTGGGAAAAGGCAGCCGCTTTTATTTCCGCTTGCCTAAAGGAATCCGCAAAAGCATAGGCGTGGGACTGCTGTTTCTGTTCTCGTGGATGGGTACAGCCTGTTCCGGTCAGGCGGGAGACAAGACTTCAGCTGCCCCTGTAATGGAGTATGACAGCTTGCTGGTAAAAGCCAATAATTACGCTAATTTAGTTTACGACTGCAATGTAAACGGGCGTTATCAGGAGGCATTGATGCTGGCAGACAGTGTATTCCATTATATGAATACGCATCACGCTCATTACTCAGGCAGTCGCACTCCCATGCTCAGCTTGTACAGTAAAAGTGAACCGGCAGAACAAACATGGCTGGCTCAAGGTTTTGTTACCGATTACTACATACTGCTCGATGTAAGAAACGAAGCCGCTGTTGCAGCACTGGCAGTAAAAGATTTTCGTGTTTATCGTTATAATAACAATGCCTATACTGTACTATATAAGAAATTAAGCAAAGACACCTCGTTGGAAGAATATTGCCTCCAGATGCAGCAATCGGCAAATAATAAATGGATTGCTTTAGTAGTGTTTATTCTTTCGGTGTTGGCGTGTCTTTCGGCGTATTATGTACTTTACGTGCGCAGGCGACTGTATTACCGCTATAATATGGAGCAGGTATTCGCCATAAACCGAGCCATATTTTCCGCTTCGGCAGCTTGGAGTGAGAAAGGTGAGTTGGCTATACGTCCTGAACAGTTGACCGGTATATTCGGCGAACTGAAAGAGTTGGTTCCTATCGACAATATGGTCTTGGCAGCGTATGACGATGAATCTCACTCCCTGCGCTATACTTATTGTTTCCCGGAAAAAGAAAACCAAAATGAGCCTGCCGATTCTGTTCAGCAATGTTTCGACAAACAAATTCCGCAATGGACGGAGAATATCGGATGGAGCTGCCTGCCGTTGTGGATAGAGTCGGGAGATGAAAAACGAAGCATCGGCGTACTGGCTCTGAACCTTTTCCGTCCGTTTACCCGTGAAGAAGACCGTTTGGCGGTAGAGCTGGTAACGGGTTATCTGAGTGTTGTGTTATATCATACCATTATTCAGGTGCGGCGTAAGTACAGCGATATTGAGTTGGCGGAAGACGATGCGCGGCGCTCCCGATTCGAAGAAAACCAACTCCATGTTCAGAATATGGTGCTTGACAACTGTTTGTCTACTATCAAACACGAAACAATGTATTATCCGAATCGCATCAAGCAGATATTGGAGCGGATGGACGACGGACTTCCGGAAGCGGAAACAGATACCCAGCTTGAAGCGATGGCAGAATTGGTTGGCTATTATAAAGATGTATTCACACTGCTTACCGCTTGTGCGGCACGCCAGTTAGATGATGTAACTTTCCGCCGTTCGGAAGTAAAGGTGCAGGGCTTGGCGGAGTATGCCGGGAAGTATCTGAAGAAACTGATACGGAAACAGCAGGTAGAGATACAAATGGAAGTCGACTGTGAATCGCTGACGGTAATTGGAGACGAAGTCTTATTACGCTTCCTTCTTGCCAATTTGCTTGAGGAGGCAGTGCGATATGCTCATCCGGGCAAACTGAAACTTTCGGTACGGAACGAGAACGGATTTGCCCGTTTTGATTTTACAGACTGCCGACGTGCCTATACGCAAGAAACCCTGAACGCTTTGTTTTATCCCGATAAATCGCGTATGTGTCCGGCGGATAGCAGTGGTACACTTGTAGGGACGGAATACTTGGTATGCAAACAAATTATCCGCGAGCATGACGATTATGCCGGACGTCGCGGATGCCGCATCAATGCTTCGCCGGCAACAGGGGAGGGCTTTACCGTATGGTTCACAGTCCCGCTCAGTCAGAAACGAATTTAATCAGATGTTTATAGATATGGAAAAGAAGTTTAAAGTAATCATAGTAGAAGACGTTAAGTTAGAGCTGAAAGGAACGGAGGAGATTTTTCGCCATGAGATACCCAATGCCGAAGTGATAGGTACGGCTATGACCGAAGCCGACTTTTGGACGTTGCTCCAAACCTGTACGCCCGATTTGGTGTTGCTTGACTTAGGTCTGGGAGGTTCCACTACCATCGGCGTAGACATTTGTGCCCGTTTGCACCGCGAACGCCCGGAACTGAAAGTGCTGATATTTACCGGAGAGATTCTGAACGAAAAGCTGTGGGTAGATGCACTGAATGCAGGTGCCGACGGAATCATACTGAAAACCGGTGAGCTGCTGACGGCAACCGATGTGCAGGCGGTAATGGACGGCAAGAAACTGGTCTTCAATTATCCGATATTGGAGAAGATAGTAGAGCGTTTCAAGCAAGCGGTGGAGACAGAACAGCGTCGACAGGAAGCCATCATCGAGTACGACATCGATGAATACGATGAACGCTTGCTGCGTCATTTGGCTTTGGGGTATACGAAAGAAATGATAACCAATCTGAAGGCAATGCCTTTCGGAGTGAAGTCGATTGAGAAACGGCAGAACGACTTGGTAAACCGTCTGTTCCGTCCCGATGAGCGTACCGGTGTAAATGCCTGCCGTCTTGTAACGCGGGCTTTCGAACTCCGCATTTTGGATATAGATAATCTGGAACCCGATGAAGACTAAAGGTTTTATCCGACTTGCCTCATGCTATATGCTGCTTACGCTGGCTGTGCTTTTCGTATCGTGGATTGGAAGCATTTACGACTGGCAGGGCGTTCAGAATCTGCTGAGTCCGGAAGGGCTCCGGTGGGTGCTCCGCAGCCTTGCCGACAACTATCTGCACTCGCCCGTACTGTTTCCGGCATTGATTCTTTTCTTCGGGGCCGGACTTTGGGCAGATTCCGGCTTGGGGCAGTCGCTGTGGAGAGTCTGTTCGGGCAAGCACAGTCTTTTCCGTAAAGAGCGGCGCGGACTATGGATGGCGCTGGTGGTGGGAGGTATCTACGCTGCCGCCTGCGGAGTGCTGGCGTGGGGGCCGTGGGGAATCGTGCGCAATGTCATCGGTACGTTAGAAGATTCTCCGCTGGCGAAAGGGATATGGTGTGTCATCTCCTTAGGCATGTCGCTGATGGCGATAGTCTATGCCTGCGTAGCCGATTATTATCGCTCGGACAAAGACATCGTTCGCGGCATGTCCTGCCTTTTTGTCCGCCGCCCCACCTTTTTCGTCACGTTGTTTTTTGTCACCTTGTTCTTTTCTGCTTTAGATTATACGCACCTTCTTGCCTGCGTCGGAGTTCCCGACGGCGTGTTCCGCGCCGCCTACCTCGTTTGTTCGCTTCTTCCCCTGATTGAATCGCCGGAAAGAAAGTAAGAGCAAAATTTAATAGGCTCTAAGAAACTGTTTTGAATTTATCGTGCGATGATTTGGGATGAGTTTTTGAGGCATTTTCACTTGTGTGATGAGGAAGATAGCGGGCTATCTGACGAAGAACAGAAGCGGAAAGGACTAAAAAATCGCTCAAAGCACACACGAAAACGAATGCATCAAGACGAGAAAAACTTTTTGGAGAAATTCAAAACAGTTTCTAAACTTTCTGTAATCTTTTTCTTGTTTCATCTGAAAGCGTTATATTTGTTCGCGAAATGAAATATTCGCTAAATGTAATTTTTAATAGATAAAAGCAATGAAAAAAACAGTGTTAATGGCAGTAGCGGGATTAATGTCGCTGGCTGCTTGTCAGAATCAGACGGGGTATACTGTCAAAGGAACAGCAGAAGGAGTTGCCGATGGAGAATATGTTTACCTGCAAGACTTCGTAGACGGAAACCTCGTTCCGGCAGACTCGGTGGAAGTGAAAAACGGAACATTCGAATTTACTTGTACACCCGATTCATTGATTAAAGTACGTTATGTGACTTATGCCACGGATAATAGCCGCATGGTTGCTACTTTCTTTTCTGAAAGCGGAACGATCAATGTGGCGCTGAACCCGGAAGCAAGCCGCGTATCGGGTACTTCGTATAACGACCTTTTCCAGAAGATTATGGACGATTACATGGCTTCAAGACAGGAAATGAATACCATCTGGGAGCAAATGATGAAGATGGACTCTACGCTGACTAAGGCACAGCGCGACTCGATGAGCCAAGTGCTCGACAAGATGGATACCGAAAACATGGATAAGATGTTTACTACGATATCCGATAACGTAACCAACCCCGTTGGCGTTCATCTGTTGGCTTCGTTCGGTTATGCTTTCGATGCCGTGAAGGTTCAGCCGCTGTTGGCTCAAGTTCCTGCCGGATATGCAGCCGATAAAGACCTTGCAGCCTTGAAAGAATACGTGGAAACGGTGGTAAAAACATCCGTAGGGCAGAATTACATCGATTTCGCCATGCCTACTCCCGATGGTAAAGAAATTAAACTTTCTGACTACGTTGCCAAGAACAAATATACCTTGATTGATTTTTGGGCAAGCTGGTGCGGTCCTTGCCGCATGGAGATGCCCAATGTGGTAGCCGCTTATGTCAAGTACAAGGCAAAAGGACTTGAAATCGTAGGTGTTTCGTTAGACAGCAATCTTGAAAGCTGGAAGAAAGCTATTAAGGATTTGAACATTACATGGCCGCAGATGTCTGACTTGAAGGGATGGAAGAGTGCAGGTGCAGGCTTGTACGGCGTCCGTTCAATCCCGGCAACGGTGCTGGTAGACGGACAAGGCAAAATCGTAGCCCGCAATTTGCGTGGAGAAGAATTGGATGCCAAATTGGGTGAACTTTTGAAATAATCATTTATAGAAATACATCACATCGCTCAGCCAACCGATTCGTCAGGAGTCGGTTGGCTTTTTTTATGTTTTTCGGTGGCAAAACGCTACCGCTTGCGTCATTCAGCGCTACCGCTTGCGTTCCATACTTCTATTCGATAAACCCCTTAACGCTACCTATAGAATTTTTTGATACGTTGAGAGCCTGTTTTACTTTATCGGAAAATTTAAACGGTTCTAAGATGACGATTTTTCAGCTTGCTTATCAGGAGGAGTTGCTTGTTTTTAAGATAAAAATTGTATACATTTTTATGGATTTGTACAGCGTTTAAGCAGGCTTTGATAGGTTACTATTTGAAATCAGAGTTGAACCATTGTCTGTTATGTTTATAGATGAAAACCTGCTCTTCTCTTCCTTTGGTCTTATCCCGCAACCACAGTAAAGCATTTTTTGGCGCATTGAATGTTATATGCTTGGATGTAGCGGCTTTTGTCCCTAATGATTTCCATCCGTCAGGTCCGTCTTGATATAACAACTCATATACATCTCCTTCCCATACATAGTTGTCGTCGGTTCTCGTGACGTAATAAATACTTCTTATCGATTGCGGTCTTTCAAGAGCAAACACCAAAGGTTCTATGATGCCTTCCGAAGTCAGGTATAAGAAAGATAATATGTCTCCATCTGTAACATGTTCAATATAAGGGAGAAGCGTGACGGGTTTCATGCGTATTTCTTTTTCAAGCGAAGTGTCTTCATATAGTTTGATTTCTGCAACTTGCAATATGCCTGTGGGAGGTACATATCTTATGTATCGTATAGGATTCGTATTATTTGATGGTGACGGTGAGCGACTTTAACGTGCAGCAGGATTTGGTGAGCAGTGCTGAAGAGGCACTTGAACTTGCCGAGCTTGCTTATGACCAGACCCGCAGGCGCTTCATTATCGGGCAGGCGGACATAAACAGTCTGACACTCTCGTTGAACCGCCAGCAGGAGGCACAGAAGAACTACATCGGGGCGTTGCAGAATTATTGGTTGAATTATTATAAAATACGCAAGCTCACGCTCCACGATTTTGAAAGCGGATTTTCATTGGCTGACCATTTCGACTTTGACAGGGGGACTTACCGATGAGACAGGACACAGAAGATAAGAAGACCTTTTCCTCGTTCACCCTGATTGTGACGTTCGTTTGCCTGTCGCTGGTGGGACTGGCGTTGGCTCCGCTGCTTCCGGTGAAGCTGTCGCCTTCGCATACCATGCCGGGGCTGACTGTTTCTTTCTCCATGCCGGGAAATTCGGCACGGCTGATAGAGTCGGAGGTGACGAGCAGGCTGGAAGGTGTGCTTTCGCGCGTGGGCGGGATACGGAACATTTATTCCACGTCCGATAACGGGAGCGGTTCCGTCAGCATGGAACTGGACAAGTATGCCGACATAGACATGACCCGTTTTGAAGTGTCTACGTTGGTGCGTCAGTTGTGGGCGCAGCTTCCCGAAGGCGTCAGCTATCCGCAGATTTCCACCCGGCGTTCCGATGACCGCTCATCGCGTCCTTTCATGACCTATACGCTGAATGCTCCCGCAACACCGATTGTCATCCAGCGCTACGGAGAAGAAAAGATTAAACCGGCACTGGCGCAGATAAAGGGCATCTATAAGGTGGAGTTGAGCGGCGCCACCCCGATGGAGTGGAGATTGGTTTTCGACAATGACCGGTTGTCACGCGCCGGCATCTCGGTGGGAGACATCAGCCGTGCCGTTGCCGAGCATTACGGGAAAGAATTTCTGGGCATTTGTCAGACAAGTGAGGGTGGTGAATGGATCAGGCTGGTACGTACAGCGGAAGGCGAGGAGAACAACTTCGACCCTTCTTCCATCTGGGTTGCCAACAAGGACGGAGAAGGTATTCCCCTTGACAAATTGATAAAGGTGGTGCATACGGAGGAAGAGCCTTCCGGCTATTTCCGTATCAATGGGCTGAACTCCGTTTACCTTTCGATTACCGCCGAGGAGACCGCCAACCAGCTCACCCTGTCCGAAAAAATTAAGGAGGTGATGTCGGAAGTCCAGCGGAAGATGCCGGCAGGCTATGAGGTGCATACCAGCTACGATGCTACCGACTATATCGGCAAGGAGCTGGATACAATCTATTTCCGTACAGGCATTACCGTACTGATTCTGCTGCTGTTCGTCGCCGTGATAACCCGTAACCTCCGTTACCTCCTCCTGATTGTCCTCAGTCTGGCGGTGAATATATCCGTGGCAGTGATACTCTATTATGTTTGCGGACTGGAGATTCAGCTTTACTCGCTGGCGGGCATTACCATCTCGCTGAATCTGGTTATCGACAACACCATTGTCATGACCGACCATATCCTGCGCCGCCATAACCTGAAAGCCTTCATGTCGATACTGGCGGCAACGCTTACCACCATCGGAGCTTTGGTGATTATCTTCTTTCTTGACGAAAAAATCCGGCTTAACCTGCAGGACTTTGCGGCGGTTGTTATCATCAACCTTGCCATCTCACTCCTCGTAGCCCTGTTCTTTGTGCCTCCGGTAATAGAGAAAATCAGCCTGCGGCGTTCTGCTCCTCTTCATCCGCGTCTGCGGCTCAAGCGTGTTACGGTAGGTTTTACCCGTTTCTACCGGGTGATGATTGGTGCGTTGTGTCGCCACCGTGTCATGGCGTGCTTCATCCTGTTGCTTGCTTTCGGCATACCGGTGTTCATGCTTCCCGAAAAGATTGAGCAGGCGGAAGAGAAAGGCCGATGGGCGGAACTGTATAACAAGGTGTTCGACAATGCCACTTACCGCGAGGACGTGAAGCCGGTAGTCGACAAGGCATTGGGCGGAACCCTGCGCCTGTTCGTGGAGAAAGTATATAACGGCAGCTATTTCGGGCGCGACGAGAGTGAAGTGGTGCTGTCGGTAAACGCCACGTTGCCCAACGGAAGCACGCTGGAGCAGATGAACACGCTGGTAAAAAGGATGGAAACTTTTCTGAGTGAGTTTAAGGAGATCAGACAGTTCCAGACATCCATATACGATGCCCGTCATGCTTCCATCCAGATCTTTTTCAAGAAGGAGCACCAGCACAGCGGTTTCCCCTACGTATTGAAATCGAATATCATAAGCAAGGCACTGACGCTGGGCGGCGGAAGCTGGAGCGTGTACGGGTTGCAGGATCAGGGATTCAGCAACGACGTCCGCGAGTCTGCCGGCAGTTTCCGGGTAAAGATGTATGGCTACAATTACGACGAACTGAATCATTGGGCGGACGAGATGAAGAAGCTCCTGCTTGCCCACCGCCGCATCAAAGAGGTGACGGTCAACTCCGAATTTTCTTACTGGAAAGATGATTACAGCGAGTTTTTCCTGCAGTTCGACAAGGAACGTATGGCAAAGGAGAATCTCACGGCGGAAGAGCTGTTCGCCGTGCTTCAGCCCGTTTTCATGCACGGGCAGGCAGTGGGGACTATCGTTTACGAAAACCGTTTGGAGTACCTCCGGCTTTCTTCGCGCCAGAGTACGGATTATGACGTGTGGAGCCTGATGGAAGTGCCCTTCGTAATTAACGGGAAATCCTATAAACTGTCCGATTTCGCAGTCGTGGCTAAGGAGCAGGCACCCAAGAAGGTGGCGAAAGAAAACCAGCAGTATGTGCTTTGCCTGCAATACGAGTACATCGGTTCCACGGAACAAGGCAGAAAATTGCTGAAGAAAGATGTGGAGATTCTCAAGGCGCGTCTGCCGATGGGGTATACGGTGGAGATACAGGACTACTATTGGAACTGGGGTGAAAATAACTCCGGGCAATACTTGTTGCTGCTGATAGTGATAGCCATCATCTTTTTCATATCGGCTATCCTGTTCAACTCGCTGAAGCAGCCTCTGGCAATCATATTCGTCATCCCGATTTCGTACATCGGCGTGTTCCTAACCTTCTACCTGTTTGGGCTGAATTTCGATCAGGGCGGTTTTGCCGCATTCATATTGCTGTGCGGCATCACGGTAAACGCCAGCATCTACATCCTGAACGAGTACAACGCCATCCGCAGACGATACCCGCTGCTGGACGAACGCCGTGCCTACACCAAAGCATGGAATGTAAAGATAATTCCGATATTCCTGACAGTAGTGTCCACTGTGCTGGGCTTCATTCCCTTCATGATAGGAGAGGAGAAAGAAGGCTTCTGGTTCCCGCTTGCTGCAGGGACAATCGGCGGGCTGGTAATGTCAGTCGTCGGAATCTTTTTCTATCTCCCCATCTTCTCTTTAAAAAAAGTGCGTAAAGGCATACCCCGTCGGATATGATTCAGAGCCTGAAAAACGCTACCCATAGAACCGATGGACACTATGGGTAGAACCGGGCAACACTACCGTTAGAAATGACCAACGCTAACGGTAGTGTTTTTTTTGATATAACAGCAGGAAAAATTCCCTTGTATATCAGGTAGAAACATTAAAATGAGATTCAATGTGATTCTGACGGTTTCACGCTGTGTTTTGAGGACATCCTGATTGGCAAGGACGTTCCTTTGGTTCTTTGTTGTTATATGTATGCTATTTGTATTCCAAAACAAAGTAATAACGATTGGTTTAGATGATGGTAATCGTGTAAAGATTCAGCAATAGAAGCGTCTGTTTCGTCAATAAAGTCAACTTTCTATGTCTTGAATTATGTCTAACTCACGTTAAATAGCTTCTCTGTTATTGAAACAAATTATACTATAAGGAAACATTATTCAAAAAATTGCGTATATTTGTTTGTTAGAAACTGTCGGATTAAAAAAATACGGATTTTGATAACCAATTATTCCGATGGAGTAAGGACAATGCGTGTTTGTTTTTGTAGATTTTAATGCGCGTTTTGTGCGCTTGCTTGTAATGAAAAAGTATTAGCTATATGAATATAAAAGTACGTTTGATTGTAATGAATTTTCTGCAATTTGCAGTGTGGGGAGCTTATTTGACTTCGATGGGAACTTATCTTGCCCGGGTAGGGTTGGGTAATTATATTGGGCTTTTCTATGCGATGCAGGGAATTGTATCTTTGTTTATGCCGGCTATATTAGGCATTATTGCCGACCGCTGGATACCGGCTCAGCGTTTGTTAGGAGTCAGTCATTTATTGGCAGCGTTGTTTATGGCGGGTGCGGGGTATTACGGACTGACGGCGGGCAATGATGTTTCGCTTACCGTATTGTTTGCATTTTATTCCATGAGCGTGGCTTTTTACATGCCTACATTGGCTCTGTCCAACTCGGTGGCATATACTGCGCTTGATAAGGCAGGACTTGATACAATCAAATCTTTCCCTCCGATTCGTACTTTTGGAACCATCGGATTTATTTGTTCGATGTGGCTGGTAGATTTGCTTGGCTTTCAAGATAATTACATGCAGTTCTTTACATGTGCCGCGTGGGGAGTAGTTTTAGCAGCTTATGCTAATACTTTGCCCGATTGCCCGGTAAATCGGGAAGCCGGCGAAAAGAAATCGCTGGTCGAGGCATTAGGCCTGCGTGCTTTTCTGCTGTTTAAAAATAAAAGAATGGCGATATTCTTCGTTTTCTCCATGTTGCTGGGGGTGTCTCTCCAGATAACCAACGGATTTGCCAATCCTTTCATAACCAGTTTTAATGCACTGCCCGAATATGCCGATACCTTTGGTGTACAACATGCCAACTTGCTGATTTCTATTTCACAGATTAGTGAGACTTGCTGTATTTTGTTGATACCTTTCTTTTTAAGTCGTTTTGGTATCAAGAAAGTGATGCTTATAGCGATGGGGGCATGGGTATTACGTTTCGGATTGTTCGGACTGGGCGATCCGGGTAATGGAGTCTGGATGTTCATTCTTTCGATGCTGGTTTATGGAGTGGCTTTCGATTTCTTCAATATTTCAGGCTCGTTGTTTGTCGATAAAGAGACCGACTTGTCTATCCGCTCAAGTGCGCAAGGGTTGTTCATTATCATGACAAACGGTATAGGTGCTACCGTCGGTACGTTGAGTGCTCAAGCCGTGGTAAATTATTTTGTCGATTTCGACAGCTCTCTGCCTCAGGTTGAAGGCTGGAGCAGTGCGTGGTTTGTATTTGCTGCTTATGCGTTAGTGGTAGCTGTTGTTTTTGCTTTTGTATTTAAAGATAAATATGAACATATCAATAAAGTTTCTTCAAAAGGAGAGCAAGTAAAATGAAAGAAGTAGAATTAAAGTATTTGGATATGTCAACAGTATTGAAGCCATCGGACGCTTATGCTGTTGTTTTGGAAGAAATCGGGGGTGCACACCGTAGGTTGGCTTTAATTATCGGAACTTGGGAAGCTCAAGCGATTCGGGTTGTACAGATGCCTTACCGTATGCCTCGTCCGTTTACGCATGATTTGATTTTAGATATTTTACACGAAGAAGGTATGTTTATCCGTAAAGCCTTGATTTATGAGGTAAAAGATGGTGTGTACTATTCGTACCTTTATATTACGCGCTCAGACAATACTGAATTTAAAATAGATGCCCGTACCACTGATGTCATATCTTTGTCGTTGCGCAAGATGTTTCCGATTTATGTGTATGAAGATATTCTGGAACGTGAAAAGTTGCGCGATTTGATGTCAGACCAAACGTTTGGCTTGACGGTGAACTCTGTTGATATGAAGATGCTGAAAACGGCATTGGAGGAAGCGGTTAGCCGCGAAGATTATGAAACGGCTTCGCAGTTGCGCGATGAAATCAAGCGTAGGGAAGAGACCGATACGGACGACGAACAGACGGAATGATTTTGCACCTTTAAATTCTATATTTTATGAAAACACAACTTAGAAATTGGACCTTATTATTGGTCGTGACGTTATTGGCAGCAGCCTGCTCAACAGAAAAGAAACAGTATGTAAACGTAATTCCTGCTGATGCGTCGTTAGTCGCTTCTTTCAATATGCGGCAGATGATTGAAAAGTGCGCACTCTCAGAAGCCGACACCAAGCAGTTGCAAGACGAAATCGGGAAAGCAATCAAAAATGAAATGGCTGGCAATGATGTTGATCTGATCAACAAAATCATGGCCAATCCGTCTGAAAGCGGTATCGACTGGCGAGAAAATTTATATGTTTTCGCAATGCCCGGAGGTAATATTACAGGAATTGTTGTGGCTGTATCGGACAAGAGCAAGTTGGAAGAGGCTATGAATGTACTGGTGAGCCAAAATGCTTGCAAGCCCTTTAAGGATGGAGCCGGTTTTTCTTATACCACGGTTGAAGAACAGTCGTTGATTGCTTATAATGAAACGACCTTGTTGGTGCTTCTGTCTCAAGTTTCGGGAGAGGTAGAAACGTTGGAAAGCAAAGCGGATGAGTGGCTGAATGCGTTGGAGAATACGTATGCTGAAACCGAATCTTTTAAAAAACTTGTCGAAATAGGAGGAGATATTGCCCTTATCGCCTCAACGGATATATTACCGCAGCAATACTTGTCAATGGTAAAAATGAGTTTGCCCGAACAAATCGACTTAAAAAATATCAAGTCGGCAGTTGCCGTTCGTTTTGAGCAGGGGAAAATGATAATGGATGCAGAGAATTTCTACACCGATAAGACTGTTGAGTCGATGGTAAAAGAGCAAATGAAAATATATGCCGGAAAAGTGGATGATACATTCATGGAAAAGTATCCGAACGATGCAATGTTGTGGATGGGTATCAACCTGAACGGAAAAGAGTTGTATACTTATTTGTTGAATAATAATGTGTTGGGCACAAAACTGAAAAGCGGTTCATTGCCTATCGATGTAGAAAAAATGGTGAGCGCTATCGACGGTCAGGTTGCTTTGGGTATAGGTTCGGATGCTTCGATTCCATCCATCGGACTTTATGCAGAAGTCAACAATGATGATTTCTTACAGGATTTGTCACAATGGAAACCGATACTGGATTTGCAGAAAATCAGTTATGGAGTAGAAGATGGAGTGTTTTATTTGACCAATCAGAAAGAAGTTTCAGCTGAAAATTCCTTGAAGAAAGCTCCGTGGGCAAGAGAAGCAGACGGCAAGTTATTTTTCATGATGATTGATTTCCGCTCATGGGGAGGACTGTTGGCAAGTCAGACCCGCGGCGTTGAAGGAGCGGTTATTAAGATGTTGTCTGAGTATATCGACTATGTTACGGTGAGTGCTGACGACGCTACACACTCATCGCTTACATTCATTATGAGAGATAAAGAAAAGAATGTCTTGGAACAATGGGTGAACGCCGTGAAGAAAATGAATGGAATGAACGAGTGAGTTTTCGCGGAAAACCTTTATCTTTGTGCGTAAGTTAGATTAAAGAAAAGAAACTATATGCACGTATTTTATACTCCGGATATTGCCGTCGACGGAGAGTTGCCGGAAGAAGAGGCAGGACACTGCCTTCGGGTGTTGCGCTTAGGCGTAGGCGATGAGGTGATGCTTACCGACGGTAAAGGATTTTTTTATAAAGCGGTAATCACTGCCGCTACGGGCAAGCGTTGTCAAGTGAAGGTGGTCGAAACCATTGGTCAAGCTCCGTTGTGGAACGGTCATCTTCATTTGGCAATGGCTCCCACTAAAAATATGGACAGAATCGAGTGGTTCGCAGAAAAAGCTACTGAAATAGGGTTTGATGAACTGAGTTTTGTGAACTGCCGTTTTTCCGAGCGCAAGGTTATCAAGACCGAACGCATTGAAAAGATAGTGGTTTCGGCAGTAAAACAATCGCTGAAAGCACGTAAGCCTCTTGTGAATGAATTGACGGATTTCGGGAAATTTATTCAGCAAAAGTTCGAAGGCCAGAAGTTTATTGCCCATTGTTATGAAGGCGAAAAACCACTGTTGAAAGATGTACTCATCCCCGGAAAAGATGCTGTGGTTTTAATCGGACCTGAAGGCGATTTCAGTCCGGAAGAAGTTCAGAAAGCAGAAGCTGCCGGCTTTCGAGCTATCAGTTTAGGGAAATCTCGCCTGCGCACCGAAACGGCTGCGTTGGTGGCGGTACATATCATGAATTTATTTAATCAGAATTAGCATGAGACGGTATAATGTTGCGATATGGGTAGGAATCTTCATGCTGTTGCTTGCATCGTGTACCGACGGTAGTAAATATGTTTTAGCCTTGCCGGACGATGCGGCATTGGTGGCTTCTGTCAACCTGAAAACGCTTTCTCAGAAGGCGGGATTGAACGATGAAAAGGAAAAAAGCGTAGCCCGGAAACTGAAAGCCGTATTGGGAAGCGATTTAAGTTCTCAGGAGTTGGTAGATAAAATCATACAAAACCCTTCGGAAAGCGGTATCGCATTGGCAGATAACATCTATTTTTTTGTGAGGAAACAGGCTGCCTCTGCCGGCGTGTTGGCACGTGTGTCAAGCCGGAGCGCGGTTGCAGATTTGCTGGAGGCTTTCCATGAACAACAACTGTGCGGTGCTTTGCGTGAAAGCGGAGGATGTACATGGACGGTGATGGGGAATACCCTGATCGCTTATTCCGATATAGCTTTGGTGGCTATGACTCCTTTGCGGCAAGGCGAAGCGAAAGACTTGCAATATCAGGCAGAAAGACTGTTGCGCCAAAAAGAAGGGGAAGGGTTTGCGTCGACTCCCGATTATCAAAAGATGATGGAATCAAAAGGCGATATCGTTACGCTTGCTTCGCTGGAGTTGCTTCCGTCTGAATATGTTACCCCACTGACAATGGGAGTCTCGGCAGAGTTGAAACTGAAAGACGTGAAGGCGTTGTCTACACTGAGCTTTGAAAACGGAAAGGCAGTGGCAGACATTATTCCTGTAATAACAGACGGGGTGATGAATGATTTGCTGGAGAAACAATTAAAGGCTTGCTCAGTCTTGAAAGGACATTATCTGGATACATTTTCTTCAAATACGGGAGTGTGGATGGCAATGAACGTCAATGGCGGGCAAATCTTCAGCCTGCTGAACGAAAACCCTACGATGCGCCGCCAGTTCAAAACATCAATGATTCCGCTTGATTTTGCTGCAATCTTCAATGCGGTGAAAGGCGATGTAACAATCGTTTTCCCGAATCCTTTGCGCAGTCGTGACTTCATAATGTATGCCGATGTAGTAAACCGCGATTTCCTTCAAACATTCGAAGCACTTAAACCATTGGTTGCAATGAGTGGAGGACAGGTAAAGTTACTTAATAAAGGTCAAGATGCATACGAGTTTCGGGCTGTCGATGCTGCGATGCTGAATTTGGGAAAAGGTCCGATGGCTCTCTGGTTCGGGGTGAAAGACAATCGCTTTTATCTGACAAACAACGATCAACTGGTAGGAAAGAAACCTTTGGGATGGTCGTTGCGTGATACTGAATGGGGAGGCGGAGTGACCGGAAAACGTTTCTTTGGCGCAGTGAATTTTGCCGGGATGACGGGAGGTCTGGGATATCTCACGGCAGAATCGCCCGACGGAAAGAACATCCATATCGAATGGGTGATGAAAGACAAGCAGGTTAATGTATTGCAACAATTAGTGCAAATAGTAGGTTTTTAAGACGTAATTAGAGTGAATACGATTGAATTACAACAAACATTGCCGGAAGTGTTTGCCGGACGAGACAGCATCGTTTCGGATATTTGGCATAAACAGGTAGCCTTACAGCGCGGAAAGACTTACCTGATTGAGGCTGCTTCGGGGACGGGAAAGTCTTCTTTGTGTAGCTTTATCTACGGATACCGCCGCGATTATCAGGGAATTATTTGTTTCGACGGAGAAAATATACGCAACTATTCGGTGTCCCAGTGGGTTGCTGTCCGCAAACGTTCGATAAGTATGCTCTTTCAGGAACTTCGTTTGTTTGGTGAACTGACTGCGTGGGAGAACGTCCAGTTGAAAAATACCCTTACCGGCTATGCCGATAAGAAGCAAATCAGACAGTGGTTTGAGGCATTGGGAATTTCCGATAAGTGGAATGAAAGGATAGATAAAATGTCATTCGGGCAGCAACAGCGGGTAGCCTTTATCCGCGCATTGTGCCAGCCTTTTGATTTCATCTTTTTAGATGAACCGATCAGCCACCTTGACGATGGGAACAGTCGGATTATGAGTGAAATTCTTATCGAAGAAACTAAAAAACAAGGGGCGGGAATCGTGGTTACGTCTATCGGCAAACACCTCCCGCTAAATTATGACAGAATTATTTCTTTGTAACTATGGTTTGGAAATTACTGAAACAGCATATCAGTGCGGCACAGTTGGCGGGATTCTTTTTTGCCAATCTCTGCGGAATGGTTATCGTGTTGCTTAGCGTACAGTTTTATGGTGATGTGTTGCCTGTATTCACACAGGGCGACAGCTTTATGAAGAAAGATTACTTGGTGGTAAGCAAGAAAGTCAGTACGTTAGGCTCGGTGGTGGGGAAGAGCAGCACCTTCTCGGAGGGGGATATTGCCGATATGGAAGAACAACCCTTCACGAAAGCCGTGGGAACTTTCACGCCTGCACGGTTTAAGGTGTACGGCGGACTGGGTGTACAAGGTATGCAACTGTCTACGGCTATGTTTTTTGAGTCTGTTCCAAACCGCTTTGTCGATGTGAAGTTAAACGATTGGACGTTTAAAGAAGGGCAGGAAGAAATTCCGATTATCATCCCGCGCAATTATTTGAATCTTTATAACTTCGGATTTGCCCAAAGCCGGAATCTTCCGCAGTTATCCGAAGGGGTGATGGGGATGATGTCGCTCGACATCCGTATAAGCGGACGCGGGCAGGTAAAAGCCATGAAAGGACGTATCGTGGGATTCTCAAACCGCCTGAACACCATTCTTGTGCCTGAAGACTTCATGCTGTGGGCGAACCGCACGTATGGGGATAACGAAACAAACCGTCCCTCACGTTTGATTGTGGAAGTCGATAATCCGACCGATGAGCGTATTGCCCAATACTTTAAAGACAATGGTTATGAAACCGAAGGCGATAAGTTAGACTCCGGAAAAACGGCTTGGTTCTTAAAAGTAATCGTAAGCATCGTGTTATCCGTAGGTCTGCTGATAAGTATTCTTTCTTTCTATATCCTGATGCTCAGCATCTATTTGCTTTTACAGAAGAATACCGTAAAGTTAGAAAACCTCCTGCTCATCGGGTACAGTCCTTCGCGCGTGGCTCGTCCTTACCAAGCGATGAGCATCGGGCTGAACCTGCTGGTTTTCGTGCTGAGTATGGCGGCGGTTGTGGCGATTCGTTCGGTGTACCTCGATGTTATTGGGAAAATTTTCCCGGATTTGCCCCCAAGTTCGCTACTGTCCTCGTGCGTGGCGGGCGGCATTCTGTTCTTACTCGTATCGTGTCTGAACGTTTGGGCAATTCGCCGTAAGGTCAATTCCATTTGGATTCGCAAGTAATTCTTTTCGCAGAGTCGGCAAACGGAGCAGATGCAAAAACCTATTATCGCAAAGCCTTTTGAATCAAGTCTTTATCTTGACGCTCTCAGACTCGGAAATTCTACCGCAAGAATTGCTTGTTTCTATGGGTAAGACTTGGTAACGCTACGGGTAGAAATGCTTGGCCTTAGCGGTAGAATTCTCAAACCCGGCAAATCGAATCCGAACCATCGTTCGTCACGTCGCAAAGGCGGAGCGAGTTTTTTGTTGAAATGTATGAGGTTTTCCGTTTTTTCTGTTAACTTTGCGTGATTTTATTAGTGAACAAAAGTCATGAGGAGGAATAAAAAAAACTGGAAAGTTCCAAAAGGTGCGGAATTGACAGAATTAGATAAGAAGGTGCTTTTCTATCAGGATAGGGGGCATCTGGTTCCTACACGCGAATTGATTAAGACTCCCGAACAGATAGAAGGCATCCGCCGGAGCGGGATTATCAATACCGGAGTTTTGGATTTGATTGAAAAAGAAATCCATGCCGGAATGAGTACGGCGGACATCGACAAGCTGGTTTACGATTATACGGTAAGCCACGGGGCGATTCCCGCTACGTTAGGTTATGAGGGATTCCCCAAAAGTTGCTGTACCTCGATTAACGAAGTGGTTTGCCACGGAATACCGAGCGAGGAGGAGATTTTGGAAGAAGGCGATATAATAAATGTAGACTGTACCACGATATTGGACGGTTATTATGCCGACGCTTCTCGCATGTTTGTTATCGGCAAGACTACTCCGGAAAA
>ULPL01001087.1_pt1 | contig 25730 bp, 28 predicted proteins | sample 1953481 | NCBI WGS metagenome assembly ULPL01 (sample SAMEA4835628, study PRJEB28245) | human gut metagenome | biome: gut microbiome; material: fecal sample | place: Denmark | collected 2008 | reverse complement strand
AGTTGTAGCCAACCGCAGGCTGCAAGGCGTCGCACATGCCGTATAAAAACTCCGTAATAAAGCTGTCGGCGTACATTAAAACGCCGTATACCGAAACCGCCGTGGTGCCGCCGAAGCGCAGCAGCAAAAAGTTCATCATTATCGAAGTTAAGCGCCCGGAAACATTGTTTAAAAATATCGGGCAGCCGCATACAAAAATATTGGCAATCATCGCCGCCGAAAAACTGGGGCGGCAGAATTTAAGCTGTAAATATCCCCGCCAAAACGGGTACAGCGATACAGCCGCGCCTGCCATCATGGCAAGGCTGGAAGCAAACGCCGCTGCCCAAATGCCCCAGCCGAAAACGGCAAGGAATAAAAATTCCAGCACAAAGCTGATAACCGCCATGCCTATATTAAGGAACATACTGGTGCGTATTTGCCCGCAGATGCGCAGGTAGCTGTCTGCTCCGAAAACAATGGTGCTAACAGGCGCCGTTAATGCATAAACCCGCAGGTAGCTTAACGCCAGCGCGTGCAGCTCGCCTTTTGCGCCCAACAGCGTAAGCAGGTATGGCCCGCCAAAATACAGCAGCGCGCCTACGCCGATACTTGTTAAAAAGGTAAGCACGCAGGAGCAGGTAAAAATATTGTTGGCGGTATGGTTCTTTTTTTCGCCAAGTTTAATGGCGATAGGCACGGAAGAACCGACGCCGATTAAATCGGACAGCGAAAAATTAATGATTACAAACGGCAAAGCAAGGTTCAGCGCGGCAAACGCAGTTTCACCAAGATAGCGGCCTATAAAAATGCCGTCTACCATGTAAAACAGCACCGAAGCCAGCATGCCCACCGCTCCCGGCCCGGCCGTAATTAAAAACAGCCTGCCCGGCGGCATATGCGTAAATAAAAATCTGGTGTTCATAAAAACCTCGCTTAAAGTATGGTACGGTTTAAAATTTATAAATTTACAATTTTATTATATTATTGCCCAAAGGGCGCGGTCAATCTCCGGCGCGATATTTTACAAAACTGCGTTTAACGCCGCATTGCTCTGTGCTATACTTATTACAGAAGGTTATAAAAGGAGCATCAGCATGAAACAGGTAATTTTATCATGCCCGACACTAAAAAAAGAAATACTGCATTTAATTGATGAACTGAATCTCGATACGCCGGTGTATTTTCTGCCGAAGCGCCTGCACAGCAATCCGCAGGAGCTGGCAGAGTATTTGCAGAACACTATCGACAGTTTTGCCAACGTAGACCGCATTTTAATCTGCGTAAGCGGTTGCGGCGGCGGAACGGCAAAGTTAAGGGCAACTACGGCGGAGCTTGTAATACCCAAAACGCGCGACTGCGTGGATATTTTGCTTTCCAAAACGGATATTAAAAGCATTAACCGCGCGCCCAAAGGCATTTTTATGACGGAAAGCTGGCTTGATTTTATGCGCAGCGGCAGCCTGAACCTTGAAACGCAGATTGCCGAAAAGGGCGAAGAAGAAGGCAAGGCCTACCTGCGCAAAATGTTTAAGGGCTTTGAGCATTTTTACGTTGTGGATACCGGCACTTACAATACGCAGGTTGTTATTGATGAATTGAAGCCTCTGGTAGAAGTGCTTGACGGCACGATTGAAGTGGTTGGCGGCGGTTACAGCATTCTGCGCAAGCTGCTTACGGGCGATATTGACGGCGATTTCCGCGTTATTGCCAAAGAAGAGTAAACAGCCTGTAAACCCTTGCAAAAGCGGGCATTTTGTTTGCTTTTTTACACTTAATATTGTAAAATTAAAAGATAAAGAAAACGTAAAAAACTTTACAGGAGGATGAAGCCGTTATGAAAACCGACAACCAGGAAATGATTTTAGTAATTGACTTCGGCGGCCAGTACAACCAGCTTATCGCCCGCCGCGTAAGGGAAAGCGGCGTTTACTGCGAAATTGTGTCTTACAGGCAGAGCCTTGAAAAAATTAAAGCCAAAAACCCCAAAGGCATTATTTTTACCGGCGGCCCCAACAGCGCTTATTTAGAGGATTCCCCCACGATTGATGCGGAAATTTACAGCTGGGGCGTGCCTGTTTTAGGCATCTGCTACGGCAGCCAGCTGATGATGCACATGCTGGGCGGGCATGTTTGCAAAGCGCCGGAACGCGAATACGGCAAAACACTGGTTGACTTTGATACGGAAAGCCTTCTTTTTAAAGATATACCGGCCAAAAACGTGTGCTGGATGAGCCACAACGATTACATTGAAACGGCAGCACCCGGCTTTAAAATTACAGCGCACACCCCCAACTGCCCTGTAGCGGCGGCAGAGGACGCAAGCCGCGGGCTGTACTGCGTGCAGTTCCACCCCGAAGTGCTGCACACCGACAACGGCACCAAAATGCTGAGCAACTTTGTATATAATGTATGCGGCTGTGCCGGAACCTGGAAAATGGACAGCTTTGTTGAAGAAACCGTTAAAGAACTGAAAGAACGCATCGGCAGCGGCAAAGTACTGTGCGCATTAAGCGGCGGCGTAGACAGCAGCGTCTGCGCGGCAATGCTGGCCAAAGCCATCGGCAAACAGCTTACCTGCGTATTTGTAGACCACGGCCTGCTGCGCAAAAACGAACGTGAAGAAGTATGCTCCGTATTCGGCGAAGGCGGCCTGTTTGACATTAACTTTGTATGCGTAGACGCACGCGAACGTTTTTACAGCAAACTGGCAGGCGTAACTGCGCCAGAAGCCAAACGCAAAATTATCGGCGAAGAATTTATCCGCGTGTTTGAAGAAGAAGCCAAAAAAATCGGCGCAGTCGATTATCTGGCGCAGGGCACCATTTACCCGGACGTTGTTGAAAGCGGCCTCGGCGGCGAATCGGCAACCATTAAGAGCCACCACAATGTAGGCGGCCTGCCCGACTTTGTAGACTTTAAAGAAATTGTTGAGCCTCTGCGCGATTTGTTTAAGGACGAAGTGCGCCAGTCCGGCAGAGAACTTGGCCTTCCGGAATATCTGGTAACCCGCCAGCCGTTCCCGGGACCTGGGCTTGCCATCCGTATTATTGGCGAAGTAACGGCAGAAAAAGTTGCCATTGTGCAGGATGCCGATTACATTTACCGCGAAGAAGTGGACAAACTGCCGCTGGCAGAGCGCCCCAGCCAGTATTTTGCCGCGCTGACCAACATGCGCAGCGTAGGCGTTATGGGCGACGAACGTACTTACGATTACGCCATTGCCCTGCGTGCCGTAACCACCACCGACTTTATGACGGCGGAAGTTACCATGCTGCCCCCTGCAACAATTACCACCGCAGCCAACAGAATAGTAAACGAAGTAAAACATATCAACCGCGTGCTGTTTGATTACACAACCAAACCGCCCGCAACGATAGAGTTTGAATAAGGTAATATTTTAGCTTACAACGCTGTGGCTTATGTGACTCTGAGAGGTTTTCGATTGGAGGAACTGCTATAAAAGAAAAAATTAATGTTGCTGAGTATGCAGGCAAAATCATAGAAGCTTTACCCAAAGGCATCCTTTTAAATTCGAAACATACAAAGTTTAACAGTATGGTAATTGGCTGGGGCGGCTTTGGTACTGTATGGGGAAAACCTGCGTTTACAGTATATGTTAGGGAACACCGCTATACAAAAGCACAGCTTGATGCAACTGGAGAATTTACGCTCAGTATTCCGATAGAAGGAGTAATTCCTTCTATTGTTAAAATATGCGGTTGGCAATCCGGATATGATATTAACAAAGAAAATGACGCACATTTAACCTTGGAGGCTCCGGAAGTGGTTCATGTGCCTGGAATTAAAGAATACCCGTTGACTTTGGAATGTAAAATTCTGTATTCCCAAAAGCAGGAACTGGAAAAACTTCCGGAGGATATAAGAGCAAAAATGTATCCGCAGGATGTTGACGGAACCTATTGTATGGCAAACAGAGATGCACATACTGCATATATCGGAGAGATTGTTGCGGCGTATATTATTAGATAAGGTGTGAAAGAACGTATCGGCAATGTTATAGTCAGTACTTTGCAGTACTGGCTAACGTGCGTGGCATAGGCGTTATGGACGACGAGCGTACCTACGATTACGCCATTGCCCTGCGTGCAGTAACCACCACCTATTTTATGACGGCGGAAGTTACCATGCTGCCCCCTACAACAATTATTACCGTAGCCAATAGAATAGTAAACGAAGAAAAATACATCACAGGCAGTTTGATTATGAAATCAAATCGCCTGTGATGATAGGTTTGAGTGAGAGGTAAATTAATGTTATCGGGAGTATTAGAATTATAAGTTTTAATAGAGGTTATAGCTTATAAAGAAGTGTGTACTGTCGATATTAAAATCTTTCAAAAAATATCTTTTATGAATACTAAATGGTGTTTGGCATACATTGAATTGAAAATTTTATATAGTATTTGTGATAGATTATAGAAGAGAAATATACTAAGGGATATAGGCAGAATATTGAGAATGCTTTGCGAAATGAAGAGGCTAGAAATAATAAAACTATGATGCAGTATAGACTATGTATATATAATTGGAAAAACTAATAAAATATAGTGTGTCACAAGTTGTAGGGAACCTCAAAGTGAAAATAATATTCGATAGTATAAAAATTGAAATTTAAGTACGAAAGTAGGCATTCCTAACATAATTGTCAATTTGTATATACGGTAAGTAGAAGACTAAGAAAATGTAGGAATATATAAAAAATCAAATGGCATATAAAATAGTTTGTAGACCTATTTATGGGTAAGCCATCAGGAAAGAAGCCCTCATAATGGGCAGGAAGTAAAAATAATTGCAAATGACGAATAAAAAAGGGGCAGTTTAAGATACATTAGTTGCAATGTACTGGTTAAGATCTAAAAAAATGAGCTAATTTTAATTGATTTGTAAAAATACTTATTGTATAAAAATACAATATTCAAGGATGTTATAAAATTTATTGAGGGTGAAATTATCAATGGAACTAAATAAAATATATAATAAAGATTGTGTTGAAGGTATGCAGTCGTTGCTTCCGGATGAAAGTATAGATTTAATAATTGCTGATCCTCCATATTTCAAAGTTATTGGCGAAAAGTGGGATTATTTATGGAGAACAGAAACTGATTATTTGGAATGGTCTCAAAAATGGATTTTAGAAGCTTCCCGTTCTTTGCGAAAAGGCGGATCTTTCTATATATTTGGTTATTTTCGAATGTTAAGCCGACTTTTGCCAATTCTAGAGGATTGCGGTCTTGAACTTCGCCAACAACTTATTGTGAATAAAGGAATGCGATCCGTATCTGGAAGAGCAACTAAGAATTATAAAATGTTTCCTAATGTAACGGAAAGCATTTTATTTCTCTATAAAGATTCTAAGCCTTTCGTAAAAGAATTTTTAAAAAAACGACAAAAGGAACTAAATCTGTCAGCCAAGAAAATAAATGAATTGTTAGGTGTCAAATCTAACGGCGGTGGTATGTGGAGTATTTACACTGGTAAAAATGTATGTAAGCAACTACCAACAGAAGAATTGTGGTGTAAGCTGCAAGATATTCTTCAATTTGATATTCCGTATTCGAAAATAAGCCAAACATATAATGCTCAACTTGGAATAACAGATGTTTGGGATGATATAAATTTCTACAATGAGGATAGGTATCATCCTACACAAAAACCTCAAAAAATAATAGAAAGATTGATTCTTGCAAGCAGTAATAAAGATGATATTGTTCTTGATCCTTTTATGGGAGGTGGGTCGACCGCTGTTGCTTGTGTTGCAAATAATCGCAACTATATAGGATTTGAAGTAGATCAAGAATATTATAAGAAATCTTTAGAACGATTGGCTAATAGACAATTAAGTATCTTATAAAAGATATCCTTCTTAGTTTGATACTTTCTTAATTATTGAAGTTCTTTATAATGCTTTTTGATTGATTCAGGAATGCGATTTTTATGCGGCAGTATTAATGGCAAATATATTTCTTCAGCAAAAGCATCGCATAAATCATCATTTGCAATTTTCTTTTCTGTTCTTATTTTTTCCAATATTTTCAAGCAATTTAATTTTGACACATATTTTAGATTTTCTTCTGTAGAAAATCTATGAATTACATTCTTGACAGAAATATTAGTGATTGTTGTTGTTCTGGAATATTCCGCAAGAGGCCTTAATGTCTCCTTTTCTGAATGGTTAAGTGATGGAAAGATTATAGTATTTATAGTACCATCTGACTTGATTATCGACCTATAGATAAGTGTCGGTTTAGTAAGCGAAAATTTGAATTCGTGTGGCCACATATTGAATGGTGCTTTAGATTTTGATTTTGCGCGAATATTCAAATAATAATCAATCATACAAAATGCAAAACCTTTTTCTTTTGAATTAACTTCCCATATTGATGCGACAATATTGTGGTTTGTTGCATCTACTAAATCTTCAAATTCAAATAAAACGAAGTAATACTTTGCAGGTTCAATAACTTCTTCAAATTCTTTATCATTACGCAAGGATATAAGCCATTTGGAGTCAGCTTTTCGGTTAATATCAATTGAACCACAAGCAGAACATTCTATTTCAAGACTTGATACAACTGTACCACATTTATTGCAAGAACCCAATTGGTCAACTCGATAACAAGTCTTTATTTCCCCGTATGTACCATCATTCATAACTAAATCATAGCCTCTTGCACCAGATTTTCCACCGGGAAATCCGGTTACAACACTGACAAGATGTTGTCCCACGTATCCCATTCGGGCTTGTGGAGTTTGTTTTGTAATTTCAGACCATTTATTTACTTTATTTCTTAAATCAATATATAAATCCTTGATCAGAGCTTCAGAAGCTCCCAATGTGCCAATTTTATAATCAGACATTTTGTTCCTCCAAAAATAGTTTATATGTTTCAATTTCAAGAGCATCCGCGATTCGCTGTATGTTTTCCAGAGAAATGTTGCGGCGGTAACATTCGATTGCGCTAATATAAGTTCTATGAAGGCCGCATTTTTCAGCAAAAGCTTCTTGTGATATACCCAATGTTTGCCGATAGTACTTTACGTTTGTTCCAAAAACTTTTACAATATCCATGCTTACAAACCTCCAAATTTATGATATAATGCTGAATACAATAATTCTACAGACAATAAGTAACAATAGCTTGTAGTGGTGATTTAATTTAATGGATAAAAAGGCTATAAATAAAATTATATATTTTGATAAAGAGATCATTCGTAATATTTTGCAAGAAAGAGATCATGGTGAATTGTCTAGAGGAAGTGACATATCTTCTATCGCATTGACAAGATGATTTGTTTTGATGATTTGGGTTGCATACAATATATTCGATTGTTAAGCGTGAAATTGAAATAAGAAAAAGCGAATATGAAGATAAGTTAACTACAGAAAGGGTGTATGCTGTTGCAAGTCCATTGATATCTGTTACTGGCGAAAATGTAAGAAGTATAAAATATAAAGTTCAGCAAGTTATTGAAGAATTCTTATTCCAAGGGGTTATAGATAAAGATGGCAAGATCAAGGTAATTAAGATCTTGAAAAAACTTGATAAATTTGTTTGCGTGCCGACAGAATGGAAACAAAAATTGAGATAGTCCAGATTATCTGAGTAATGAAAGTGACATAAATAAACAAGACTAAATATCATAAATTAAACAATCTAGTTTTTTATTGAATGAAGCAAGTTTTAATATGGATTGAATGGGTAAAATGGATTATGGTACTTTTGAAAATAGTGCTTATACTACTGTTGCAACTGGTGATAAAGGGATTAATGGAATAATAATGGAAGATAAGATTGGCTTTGATTTAATTTAATTTATATTCAAGCTAAAAGATTGGGAAAGAATATATAGTTGGTCGTCAGGCTCTTGTAGGTGCTATGCAGGAAAAGGCGGTAAAAGTTTATTTTTTACTACTTCTAAATTTAGTAAACAGGTTATTGATAATATTAAAAATCAACATATTATTTTTTTAGATAGTGAAAGGCTTACAAACTTTATGATAAAATATAACTTTGGTGTTATAGTAAAAAATTTTTTGAAATAAAATCAATAGACTAAGATATTTTTAATGATTATAAAGATCGATAAAAGGAGGCACGCCCATGATTGTTACAACTACACAAACTGTTGAAGGCGGGCAGATTGCCGAATATAAGGGCATTGTTTTTGGTGAAGTGGTATCCGGCGTAAATTTTGTTAAGGATTTGTTTTCCGGCATTACGGATATTTTTGGCGGGCGCAGCAGCACTTACGAAAATGAATTGCAGGAAGCGCGCGAAAAAGCTATTGACGAAATGTGCAAGCGTGCCGAAAGATTAGGGGCTAATGCCGTTGTCGGTGTCGATGTTGACTACGAAGTATTAGGCAAAGAGAACGGTATGCTGATGGTAAGCGTCAGCGGTACTGCCGTTAAATTAAAATAACATTTACAGTATGGGCAGCTTTAGGGCTGCTCTTTTTTTATGTGGTTTTGCAATTTTTATGCCGCAATTAAATTGATTTAGAACATTAAAAATTGTACGGTTTTATATTTCCTAACCTTTCTCAAATATTTTACAAAATAACTGTTAAAGTGTATTTATTGTAACATTATTTCATATTGACTTAAAAACAAATAATAATTATAATTGATTACATAAGGTTTATCGCAAAAACAGTGATCTCTTAAAATAAGATAGAAGGTTAGGTATTGAAAAATGAAAAATTTACAGAAAGAATACGGACTTTACATTAACGGCAAGTGGCAGCCCGCCTCCGACGGCGCCACCTTTAAAACTTACAGCCCTGCTACCGGCGAAGAACTGGCAGTTTGCGCCGAGGCAACGCGCGAAGATGTTGACGCTGCGGTAAAAGCTGCTCACGCTGCGTGGGAAAACTGGAAGAACACCACTCCTGTTGAAAGAGCGGTTATTTTAAATAAAATTGCCGATATTATCGACGCCAACGCCCAGCATCTTGCAGAAGTTGAATCGCTGGACAACGGCAAACCCATCCGCGAAACCAGCATGATTGATATTCCGATGAGCGCAGACCATTTCCGCTATTTTGCAGCTGCCATCCGCACGGAAGAAGGCACTGCCACCATGCTGGACAACAATACTTTAAGCCTCGTCCTGCACGAGCCTATCGGCGTAGTGGGGCAGATTATTCCGTGGAACTTCCCGTTCCTCATGGCTGCGTGGAAGCTGGCTCCGGCACTGGCCGCAGGCGACTGCATTGTGCTTAAACCTTCAAGCACTACCAGCCTGAGCGTTTTGGAGCTTGTGCGTTTAATTGAAGGCGTGCTGCCGGCAGGCGTGCTTAACGTAATTACCGGCAAGGGCAGCAAGTCCGGCCAGTATGTTTTGGAACACCCCGGTTTTGCCAAACTTGCCTTCACCGGTTCTACCGAAGTTGGCCGCGGCGTGGCACAGGCTGCCGCCGATAAATTAATTCCGGCTACTTTGGAGCTTGGCGGCAAATCGGCCAACATTTATTTTGATGACTGCAACTGGGATTTGGCTATGGAAGGCCTGCTTCTGGGCATTCTGTTCAACCAGGGCCAGGTTTGCTGCGCAGGCTCGCGCGTGTTTGTACACGAAAAAATTTACGATAAATTTGTTGAAGAAGCGGTTAAACGCTTTAACGCCGTAAAAGTCGGCAACCCGCTCGACCCGTCAACGCAGATGGGTTCGCAGATTGACGCGAAACAGGTTGCCAAAATTGCCGGCTACATTGACATTGCCAAAGCAGAAGGCGCAACTATTGCCTGCGGCGGCCATAAACTTACGGAAAACGGGCTTGATAAGGGCAACTTCTTTGCGCCGACGCTGATTACCAATGTTACCAACGATATGCGCGTAGCACGCGAAGAAATTTTCGGGCCTGTGGCTGTGGTTATTAAGTTTAAGGACGAAGCCGAAGTTGTTAAAATGGCAAACGACAGCAATTACGGCCTTGGCGGCGCCGTATGGACGCAGGATATTAACCGCGCCATCCGTGTGGCAAAAGCCGTGCAGACGGGCAGAATGTGGGTTAACACCTACAACGCTATTCCGGCAGGCGCACCGTTTGGCGGTTATAAAGAATCGGGCATTGGCCGCGAAACGCATAAAGTAATGCTGGAGCATTACAGCCAGACCAAAAATATTATGATTAACCTTGGCGAAAAGCCTTTGGGATTGTATTGACAACCGCTCTTTACAATGTTAAACTTTTAGTAATTACAAATTTGCAGCTGATGATAAGGAAAAGTACCTTTAAAAGGCAGCCTAAAGCGAGCCGGTGGCGGTGAAAGTCCGGCGGCGGGCATTAAAGGGAATGGGCCTTGGAGGCGCACTGCGAGCCGCAAGGGGTAGCAGTGCCGGGAATGCTTTGCCCGTTACCATAAAAGCGGATATCGGCATCGGCCCGTATCTTTTAAGCGGACTTATTTAAGTCAAGCAGGGTGGCACCGCGAAAGTTTACAGCCTTTCGTCCCTACAGGGATGGAAGGCTTTTTTATTTACCTGTTAAGGAGTGAGCGGCATGGAAGCAGCAGAAAAAGAAAAAAAGATAGTAACATTAACGGAGGTTAAACCAACGCAGGACGGTTACCGCTGGGTGGCGATAACGGCAATGCTTCTGGCAATAGGCATTATCCTGCACACGGTAAGCCCCAATGTTGGCGGCGTTACGCCGAACTGGACCATTGCCATGTATTCCATTGTAATTAACCTTACCAACCCTTCGCTGCCGCAGGCACTGGGCATTGGTTTTATTTCCGGCATGACGCTTGTGCCTTCTTCCAAATCGGCCTTTCCGCTGGGTAACCTTGCCAGCGAGGTTTGCGGCGCGGTGGTGTGCTGCCTCCTGGTTAAGGCCATGCTTGCCGTTAAACTTGAAAAATGGCGCCTGCGCCCGTTTATTGCCGGACTTGTGGCAACAATGGTGAGCGGCGGCGTGTTTACCTTTATTTTAAAAATAGTTTTGGGGCTGCCTTTCAGCGTATGGCTGTATGCCATGCTGCCTGTGGTGGCGGTAATTGGCGTGCTTAACGGCAGCATTACCTTTTTGCTGTACGGGCCGGTGCGCAGGCTGTTTTTTGTGCAGGAGGAAGATAATTGATGGAAACGGTTGCGGAATTAAAGCATTTTTATTTTGCTTACAAAAAGAATAACCTTGTGCTGCACGATATTGATTTTAAAATAGAAAAAGGCTCTTTTACCGTTATCGCAGGGCCGAGCGGCAGCGGCAAAACAACGCTGTGCAAGGCCATGGCTGGTATTGTGCCGTTTTATATGGGCGGCGCGTACAGCGGCGAAGTAATGGTGCTGGGCGAAAGCACCAAAGGCAAAAAGGTATCGGATATTGCCATGCGCCTGGGGCTGATGCTGGAGGACTACGAAAGCCAGCTTGTTTCCCTTACTGCGGGCGAGGAGGTTGCCTTCAGCCTGTTAAACCACGGCTTTAAGCCGGAAGAAGTTGAAGAACGCACGCGCAGGGCGCTTGAAGATGTAGGGCTGCCGGGTCGCGAGAGCTATCAGCTGGACGAACTCAGCGGCGGGCAGCGGCAAAGGCTGCTTTTGGCTTCGGTACTTGCCGTGCATCCGGAAATTATCGTTTTGGACGAGCCTGTATCGGCTATGGACCCGGACGGCGCCAATTCGCTGTATAAGCTGCTTTACAAAATACATAAGGAATACGGCACAACCATTGTAGTGGTAGAACACCGTATTGACTATCTGCTGCCGTATATGACGGATTTAGTTGTACTTAAAAAAGGACGCCTTGTGGCAGCCGATAAGTTTGAAAACGCCGCCCGCGTTATGTATAAGGATGAAACCCTGCGGCATTTTGTGCCGGCGCTGTGGCGCATTAAGCTGGGGCTTGAAGAAAAATTCGGCGTAAGCCTGGGTAATTGGCGCACGGAAGAAGAAGCCGTTGCGGAACTGAAGGCAAAAGGTTTTACAGGGGGTGAGGCGTAATGCTGGAGGCAAAAGAGGTTAATTTTGCGTATCTGCGCGGGCAGCCGGTGCTGAACGATATAGACATTAAAATTGAAAGCGGCGAATTCGTAGCTCTTTTGGGGCACAACGGCAGTGGCAAAACAACGCTGAGCCGCCTGTTCATGGCGCTTATTCATCCGCGCAGCGGGCAGGTGCTGGTGGACGGCACGGATATTGCCGCCATGGAACCCGCCGATTTGGCAGATAAAATAGGCTATGTGTTCCAGAACCCGGATTTGCAGATTTTGGAGGACACGGTTTTTGACGAAGTTGCATACGGCCCGCGTGCCAAAAAATTGAGCGAAGACAAGGTTAAACGCCAGGTGGAAACCGCGCTTGCCGCAACGGGCCTTGCGGATTTGGCAGACGCTTACCCACGCCTTTTAAGCTTTGGGCAAAAGCGCCGTTTGGGTGTGGCGGCGGCACTGGCCTTAAACCCGCGCACGCTTATTCTGGACGAGATAACCAACGGTCAGGACGCTGTGGAAAAAGAGCGCATGATGAGTTATTTAAAGGCGCTTAATGAAGAAAACGGCATTACAGTAGTGCTTATTTCGCACGATATGGACACCGTGCGCCGCTATGCACAGCGCACCATTGTGCTGCATAACGGGCATTTGGTGTTTGACGGTACGCCCACAAAGCTGTTTGACGGAAGCATTAACGTAGAGCGCTGGGGGCTGCGCTGCCCTACGGCAACGGCAGTTGGCAACGCGCTGGGCATTACGGCAACCAGCCCGGAGGATTTTTGCAGCAGCATTAGCATGGAAGGAGAGCGGCAGGCATGAAAATATCGGCATTTACGCAGATTATAGTAACGGTAGCCGTAACGGCATGGGTATTTATTTTGCCGGTAATGGCTGTTGCTACCATTTTAGTGCTGGAACTGGCGCTGCTTCTTTCCATTAAGCACGACCGTATGACGATGGCGGCAATAGGCGGCCTGGCGGTATTTACCGGGCTGATGGTGCTTTTGCAGCTTCTGTTTGGTTCGCCGCTTGAAATTGCACTGGTCGGCGGCCTGCGCATGCTGGTTATGACCATGGCCTTTTTGTGCATGCTGGCAGCAACGCGCATACAGGATATTGCACAGGCACTGGTAACAAAATTCCACCTGCCGTGCGAATATGCCTTTATGCTGACAACGGCGCTGCGCTTTGTGCCTAACTTTCTGGCAGACAGCACCATTACATTGGACGCGCAAAGCTGCCGTGGCTATTCCAACCGCGGCAACGCGATTAAAAGGCTGATGTCCTACGTTGTTGTTATACGCCCGCTGGTAATGCGCGCCGTAGCCAAAAGCGAAACGCTGGCGCTGAGCATGGAGCTGAAGGGCTTTGGCGCCAACACCTATAAAAACATGCCGCAGCAAAAACTCGGCCTTGCCGATTACGTTGTGCTGCTGGCGGTAATTGCACTCAGCACATACCCTTTCTGGCAGGAGTACGTAAAAATATAAAAAGCGTCTGCATTGGCAGACGCTGAAGCTGATGTAATTTTTGGGTTTTGTATAGCAGGATAAACTGGTGCCGGTGCGCCGGTTATCTTTGCATAATTAAAAATTAAGTAAACAGGGCTGCCCGCAAGCACCGGGCGGCTTTATTTTTTAGCAGGTTTATTTTCCTCGCCCCATGTGCAAAGCTGGTCGAGTATCGTCATCAGCGATTTGCCGCGTTCCGACAGGCTGTATTCCACTTTGGGCGGAATCTGCGGATATTCGGTGCGGATGATGAGCCTGTCTTTTTCCAGCTCTTTCAGCGACAGGCTGAGTGTTTTGTGCGATATGCTGCGGATATAGCGTTTAAGTTCACTGTAACGCACTACGCCAAACTCCATCAGGCAGTACAGAATAACCATTTTGTATTTGCCGTTAATCAGCGACAGCGTGTAGCTGAAGCCGGTATCCTCAAAATTTGCCTTTTCGATATAATTCTTAATCATTATACTCTATACTCTCCTTTTGGTTAGTATCTGACAAAAATGTGCGTACTTCATCTTTGGTTTATATGCTGCTATAATTATAGCAGAAAGACGGAGGTGGAGCAAATGGCTAAAAAAATAATTGTTTTAAACGGCAGCCTGCGCGCAAACGGCAACACAAAAGAACTGGTAAAGGCTTTTGTTAAAGGTGCGGAAAGTGCGGGAAACACCGTACAGGTTTTTGATTTGCAGAAAATGAATATTCATGGCTGCCTTGGCTGTTGCATGGGCGGCAAAGATGAAGCAAGTCCCTGCGTGCAGAAGGACGATATGGCTTTAATTTATCCGGCTTACCGCGAGGCGGATGTGGTTGTGCTGGCGTCGCCGATGTATTACTGGGGCGTAAGCGGGCAGCTTAAATGTGCATTTGACCGCCTGTTTGCGGTAGCAGAATGTATGCCCGGCTATGCCAACCCCATTAAGGAGTGCGCGCTTTTAATGGCGGCAGAGGGTGATACGGCTGATAATTTTGCTCCTGTAAAAGCCTTTTACGAAGGCCTGGCAGGGCATCTTGGCTGGAAAAACCGCAGCATTGTTTACGCAGGCGGCAATTTTGCTGCGGGCGATATTTTAAATAAACCGGCACAGCTTGCCGAAGCTGAAAAACTTGGCATGGAAATTTAACTAAAAGCAAAACTTATAAATCTCCGCAGAATATAACTGCGGGGATTTTTTTCCCTTTAACCATGCTTCACCTTGCTTAACGCCTTTATTTTAAGTACAATAAAAATATAAATGCGTATGTGAGGGGGAATGCAAGTGGAACTGCGTATTTTAAAATATTTTTTAACGGTGGCCCGCGAAGAAAACATTACCAGAGCGGCTAATCTGCTGCATGTAACGCAGCCTACGCTGAGCCGCCAGTTAATGCAGCTGGAGGACGAGCTGGGCGTAAAACTGTTTTGCCGCAGCAAGCACCGCATAACGCTTACCGAAGAAGGCCTGCTTTTAAAGCGCCGCGCACAGGAAATTACCGAGCTTGCCGAGCGTACAACCCGCGAAGTATCGCGCAGCAGCGAAAATTTAATGGGCGAAATCGCAATAGGCTGCGCCGAAGCAAGCAGTATTTCCGTATTGGCGGGTTTGATGAATTATTTCCGCCAGAAATATCCGCTGGTGCATTATACGCTTTATTCCGGCATTGCCGACGATATTAAAGAACGCATTGAAAACGGGCTTTTGGATATAGCCTTTTTAACAGAACCCGTGGATATTTCCAAATATGGCTTTGTGCGCCTGCCGCATAAGGAAGAATGGGGCGTTTTAATAAGAAAAGATTCGCCGCTGGCAGAAAAACAGGCAGTGATACCGCAGGATTTACTGGGTATTCCGCTGTTAATGCCCAAGCGCGACCTGGTTAAAAACGAACTTGCCAGCTGGTTTGGCAGTTTAAATGGCAGAATGGATTTTGCCGTTAATTACACAATGCTGATGAATGCGGCCGTAATGGTGCACAGCGGCTTTGGTGCGGCGCTGTGTCTTAACATGGGCACCGATTTTTACGACGATTTGCGTTTTGTGCCGCTTGCGCCGCCGCTTGCAACAGGCTGCGTGCTGGCGTGGAAAAAGAGCCAGCGGCAGGCACCGGCAGTGGAGGAGTTTATCAGTTCGGCGCATTCATACGTTTTGGGCATTTCCGGCAATTAAATATAGGTATTAGCTTATTTAAAGCGGCCATATTACAATGTAGGTGTAAGAAATTTGCACCTGCATTTTTTATTGCATAAAAAGTTTAAGGAGGGGAATGATATGCAGGGAGAAGCCACTGAACCGGGGCGGCTGGCCATATTAAACGCCAGATGCAATGCCATGCTGGATGAAATACATTTCCGCGAAAAGCAGCTTGACCGCCTTAATTACCTGCGTTACGAAATACAAAAGAAAAACAGCAGCAGGGATTAATGCTCCGAAGCTGTAAAAACCTGCCGTAAGCTGCGGCTTTTAATAAAAAATCTCCGTTTAACAAAGCGTTAAGCGGAGATTTTTGTTTATAAGATTTATTTAAAATAACGGCGCCTTTTATTCTTCCTGCTTTTCAAAGCCGGTAAAATCAATTATTTTATGATGGTAAGCGGCATCAAAATACGGCAGCGCATCAGTTAAATATTTAATGGTTTTTTGCCAAAATTCTGTTCCGCCGTTGTGCGGAAAAGCAACTTCAATAAGATAAATGTCGTTGTCTTTGCTTCTTGCGTAAACGGAGCAGCGCATAAACCAGTACGCATCGGCGTTGTTGGGGTTTTGCTGCCACAGGATAATGAGTTGTTCCGGCTCGGTGGTAAGGCTGCGCAGCGCTTTTTCAACCTGCCCGTAAGCAGGCGTGGGGGTGTCCTCGCTGTTTAAACGGCTGCGGATAGTCAGTATCCAGTCGAATGTGGTGCTTGGCTGGGGCAGCTTCGGCGCTTCTTTTTTATCGCTGCCGAACATGGATTGCAGGCGCAGCAAGCCGCGCAGCACGGTTTCGGTTTTATCGCGGCGCACCCATTTGCCAAAAAAGTTCTTTTTGTAATGGCTTAATTCCTCCTGCGCTTCCGGAAGGTCCTTGGCTTTTTGCAGGTAGCTAACGCCTTTGGCGATATCCTCCGGACCGCCCTCGCCGTTGCAGTACAGCCAGCCCAGCAGAAAAAACGCATCCTGGCAGTCCCAATCCACCGCTTCTAAATACTTGCGCGCCAGCACATAGTCCCGTTCCGTGCCCTCTCCGTAGGTATAGCAGTAACCCAGGTAATACGCGCCCCAGTTGCCGGTTTTTCCGCTGTCGTCCGCCCACTTCAGCAGGCGGAAGGCTTTGTCGTAATCCTGTTCCACGCCGCGACCGTCAAAATACATCGCGCCCAGGCGGTTGTAGCAGCCCGCCTTAACGGGAATGTTGGAGTCGATAGCTTTTTGGTAATACTCTGCGGCTTTCGCATCGTCGTGCGGTGCGGCAACGCCGTTTTCGTAATAATTGCCCACAAAAAAGTAAGCGCGCGGTTCACCGGCCTCCGCTGCCTTGCAGAACAGGGGAAAGGCTTCCTCGTGTTTATCTTCATCGAACAAATCGCAAGCGTAAAAATACTGGTAGTTGGGGTAGCCCTTGGCGGCGTAAATGCGGTCCAGTTCTTTGGCTTTTTCCGGCTGCGGCGGCAGTACGCCTTCAATACCGTCGATGTACATCAGCATAAGGTTCGCACCAGCGGTTGCCACGCCGCCGTCAAGCGCGCTTTTGTACCAGTATTCGCATTTCAGCATATTTTCGTGAATGAAGCTTTCAAAAGCCTCGTCGCTGTCAAAATCCTCGGGGTTAATGTTTTCTATCTGCAAAAAATCGTACCAGTAATAAACGTTGCCGATAACCATCTGGCAAAAGGCATCGCCTGCTTTCGCCTTTTCTAAAATAATATCGTAGGCGGCTTTTAAGCTTGCCAGCGGCATGGCTTCTGCCAGCTCTTTATTCATCACGCCGCAGCGCATGGCGATAAGTGTACCCAGCGCACTGCCCATCATTACCGATTGGTATATCAGCTCGTCCGCGGCGTCCTCGTCTACCGGAAAATCATGCCCCAGCCAGGTGTATTCCTGTCCGTACAGACAGCGCGCCAGCAGGCAGTAAGCGTCGGCGTCGCCCTCGCGGCATGCCTCCTGCAATAGGCGGAATCCCTCCTGCCCGCGCTGTGCGCCAAGGTCGTAATAAATATAGCGTATCGCTGTTTCTACTTTATCGCTGAAAAAATGTCCCATTTTTTCCACCCCCGTTTCTGTTCTGCGTACATTTCTGCTTTTTTTGGCTGTTGCTGAACTTTGCTTTAAGTGTAGCACTGTGCCTGGCAATTTACAATTGGTTTATGGCGCTGCGGCAAAAGAAGTATGTAAAATTTAAAAGCACCGCTCTGCAAAGGGAACGATGCTTTTGGTATGGTCATTTTTAAATTTACGTTTAAATCATTCTGCCAGTTTTTCTGCGCTGAAGGCGTAAACACGCTGCCAGAAAATTTTGCTCTGTCCGGCTTCGGGTGCGGCAATTTCAAAAGCGTGGTATAAGCCGGGAATTACGTGCAGCTCGGTATCGACATTTGCTTCCGTAAGTTTTGCAGCGTAGTCAATGTCTTCATTAACAAATAAGTCAAGACCGCCGACATAAATAAACGCAGGCGGCAGGTTGGCAAAATCTTCCGCAAAGGTGGGCGAATAATAACCCAGCATTTTGCCGCTGAGCTTTTGCCCTCCGCGCAGAACCTCCCACGCATACTTGTTGCTGCTGCGCGGCCAGCAAATATAACCGGTCTGCTGCGCATGGTAGGGAGAGCTTTCTGTTGCGGTGCGGTAATCAAGCATCGGGTAAATTAAAACCTGCCCTTTAATGGGGATGTTGGCGTTATCGCGGTTATACAGTGCAAGGCTTGCGGCAAGGTTGCCCCCGGCGCTGTCGCCCATTAAAATAATTCTTCCGGCATCAAGGCCGAGTTTGTCTGCGTTTTCTTTAACGTACATTAAGCCGCTGTAGGCGTCCTCAAGTGCCGCGGGAAAGGGCGCTTCTACCGAAAGGCGGTAGCGCGGCGTAATAACGGCAGCGTTTAAGGCGTTGGCAATATTCTGGTAGCGTTCGCGGTCGTCAAGCGAAATTCTGAACAAATAACCGCCGCCGTGGGCGTAGTACACTACCGGCAGTTTGGCATCGCTGCTTTTGGCGGGGCGGTAAATATAAAGCGGCACATCCGCTGCGCCGTAAAGACTTTTGGCGTTAACGGTTTCAAAGGTAATGCTGCTTTGGGCAGGAACATAGTTTTTTACGCGCCGCTCTATGTCCTGCGGCGATGTAGCTTCAATAAGATAACCTTCTGCTGCTGCACGGTATTCCGGCTGCACGCGGCCGATATAGGGTATTTCCGCAGCCAGTGCGGATGCGGCTATGTTAAAGGACAAAAGGCAAAGGGCAATAAATTTTTTCATAGGGTCACCAGCTTATTTTAAATTTTTGCCGCTGAGCGTTACTGCCTGCGGCTTGTTGACGATAAGGACTTTATCCGTAACCATTGTTTGTACGGCTTTATTATATTCCTGAAAATACGGCCCGTCAATGTGGGCGCGGTAAGCGGTATCGTCGGTATACAGTTCCAGCAGGTGGAATACGTTGGGGCGTGCGGTTTCTGTTGTTGCAAGCAGTGCCAGTACGCCTTCTTCGTTTGTAACGGCGCTTTGCATTTCTTTGGCAAGTACTTTTTTATAAGCGTCAAGCTGCGCCGGGTCGATAACAAGCAGTGCCATGCGTGCCTTATCGGCAGTGCCTGCGGTTTTGCTTTGCAGGTTAAAGGCGTCGGCGGCAAGGGTTTTATGTACCTGCGCCAGTTTAAGCGCCTGTGCGGCGGCTGTTTTTACGTTGGCGTTATTTTGGGCGGCATTAAAAGCGTTTTCATCCGTATAAATTTCCAAGTAGCGCATTACGCCGTTTTCGTCCTCACCGCCGTAAACAGCCAGCACGCCTTCGCTGTTTTGCAGTGCTGTGTTAAGTGCAGCAACGGCTGCGCGCAGGGCGTTTTCATTACCGGCGGCAGCGCTGTATACGCTCCAGCGCACAAAGGGCTGGGCAGCGGCTGCAGCGTTTACCGGCAGTGCCTGCAAGCCTGAAAGCAGCAGCATAGCTGCGCAAAATAATAATTTTTTCATGGTGCATCTCCTTTACTTATTCTGCTTTTTCAAGCGTTGCGGTAAAACTGTCGTGGGCTTTAACAATATCAAGCCCGCTTTCCAGCTTGCCGATGGGAATTAAGTTGCGGTCGTCTTTAAAATCAACATAAAAAATGCTTAAATTGCCCCACGGCTGATAAACGCATAAATCGCCAGCAAGGGGATGACAGCCAACCTTTTGCCCCTTTTCGTCAAGGCGTTTATCGAAGTAGGCAATCTTTTCCATGCCGGAAAAATCTTTAAATGAAAGTGTTACCGGCAAACGGCTGTATAAATCGTTGGCGCTCGGTTCATTGCGCAGCGTAACGGGCAGGCGGCTGCCGTCAATAACAAGCACGGCTTTGTGGCCATCTGCTGCGGCAGTGTTTTGCGGTGCAGGCTGTGCTGCAGGTGCGGAAGCGCCGCAGGCGGAAACGGCAAGTGCCGTCAGCGCAGCGCTTAACAGCAAAAGTAATTTTTTCATAGGTATCCCTCCGTTTTATTTGTATAGTTTAATTATAGAAAGCGCAGGGCATGGCGTCTAATGCTTAATTGTTATGCGCCAACATGCGTTTTTGGCATGAAGTGCAGGCGGGAGTATGCTTCAACTTGCGCGTTTAAAAATTTTTAACTACAATAATTATATGGAGAAATGCTTTAAAGGAGGAACTGGCATGAAATACCGTGAACTTGGCAAAACAGGATTGAAAGTAAGTGAAATAGGCCTTGGCTGCGAAGGCTTTAACGGCAAAGGCGCCGCTTTTACGCAGGAAATGTTTAAACTTGCTCTGGCAGCGGGCGTAAACTGCATGGATTTATACAGCCCAAACCCGGATATGCACAAAAATATTGCAGCGGCACTTGGCAGCCGCCGCAAAGATTTTATTTATCAGGCGCATTTATGCACGGAATGGAAGGACGGACAGTATAAGGCTGTGCGCGATATTGCCAGTGTAAAAGCTGCGTTTGAAACCATGCTGAAAAATTTGAATACGGATTACATCGATATCGGCATGATTCATTATGTAGATTCGCCGGAACTTTGGCGTACGATTGAAAGCGGCGGCGTTCTGGACTATGCGCTGGAACTGAAAGCCGAAGGCAAAATTAAGCACATCGGCGTAAGCAGCCATAACCCGCTGGCGGCACTGGAAGCCGTAAAAAGCGGCAAGGTAGAAGTGCTGATGTTCAGCGTAAACCCCTGCTACGATTTGCTGCCCGGCACGGATGACGTGGAAAAACTGTGGGCGGAAGAAAGCTACAAAAAGCCGCTTTTAAACCTTGACCCAAAACGTGCAGAGCTTTATGAAACCTGCCAGCGGCTTGGTGTGGGCATTACCGTTATGAAAGCCTTTGGCGGCGGCGACTTACTGAGCGAGTACAGCCCGGCAGGCAAGGCACTGACGGCGGTGCAGTGCCTGCATTATGCGCTGACACGCCCGGCGGTAGCGGCTGTTATGAGCGGTGCGCGTACCATAGAGGAATTAAAAGCCTCGCTTGATTACGAAAAAGCAAGCGAAGCCGAAAAAGACTATGCAGAAGTTTTTGCAAGCTTCCCCAAAATCAGCTGGGAAGGGCATTGCATGTACTGCGGACATTGCGCGCCGTGCCCCAAAGGCATTGACGTGGCAAACGTAACCAAGTTTTTGAACCTTGCCAAAGCGCAGGGTGAAGTGCCGGAAACCGTACGCGAGCACTATGCAGCGCTTAAAGCCCACGCCGGCGACTGCATTGCCTGCGGCGCCTGCGTCAAACGCTGCCCCTTCGCCGTTGACCCCGTTGCGAACATGAAAGAGGCAAAAGAAGTTTTTGGGTATTAAAAATTTTAAAGTTAAATAAAGTACAGAATATAAAATAATCCGATGGTTTTGATGAACTGTCGGATTATTTTTCTTTCTTGCTTTTTAGTGAAATATCCATTAAAATATTCCTGAAAAGAATAAAAAGCGGATACGGAAAGGCAGGGTTGTGTGGAATCAAATTTTGAAATTAAATTTTTTAAAACGGCTAATGGCCGTGAACCTGTCAGAGAATATCTGAAAGACATGGCACTGACAAATGAAAAAGTTACGCGTGATACATTAGACACAATATCAGAATTATTAATGATGTTAAAAGCCAAGGGTAATGCTTTGGGTGAACCTTATATCAAACATTTGCAAGGCCCTATATGGGAACTGCGTCCAAAAAACAGGCGTATTTTGTATTGCTGCATTTTAGAAAATCAGATATATTTGCTTCATATATTTAAAAAGACAACGCAGAAAACTCCTAAAAAAGATATACAAAAAGCATTGAGCAGATATAAATTATTGATTGGCAGATAAAAGAGGTGAGTAAAATGAAAGAAGCAAATGTTAAAATTAATACAAAATATAGTGGAAGCAGTGTAGATGATTTTTTTAATGAAATTTATACTGCTGATGAGTTAGAGATAATTAAAGAACGCGCAGATTTTTTGCTGCAAATTGTTGAGGCAAGAAAGGCGGTAAATTTAACGCAGATTGATTTAAGCAAAAAGACTGGTATTTCCCAGTCTACCATAGCAAAAATAGAGAACGGCAAAATTAACCCAAGTTTAAATAACATTTTTAAAATTCTGCACGCCATGGGCAAAACCATTAAAATAGCATCGTTATAAAACAACAAAACCGGCATCGTTATGATGCCGGTTTTTGGTTAGAAGGGGAAAGGTTTATGGATGTTTCAAATCTGCTGTTAGGTTATTTTATTGTGCTGTCTGGTTATTTGCGGGGTTATTTATCCTCGTTGTAGAACGGGCATTCATCGCCCCAGTCGCAGTGGCCGTCATGGTGGTAGCGGTCATAGTGGCGGTCGCGGTCATAGCGTCCTTCGCCATGGTGGCGGCCATAACCCGGGCCCCAGCCGCAGTGCAGTCCACGGAAGTTGCCGCGCGGGCCGCGGAACATATCTTTCAGTGCATCCTGTTTTTGTTCTTCGCTCATGCTGGCCCATTTTGCTCTGGCTTCGGCTTCGCGTTTTTCGATAGCTTCGCGTTTTTCTGCCGGCAGTTTGCTTAAAAATTCATCATGCCATTTCTGGCGCTGTTCAAATTTCTGCTGCGGGGTCATTTCCATCCATGCCAGCCTTGCAGCATCACGCTCGGCGCGCTGTTCGGGGGTAAGCGGAGTGCCGCGGCGCAGAGGCATCGGGCGGCGTGCATCGGTATCGCCTTCGCTCAGAATTTTTTCAACTTTATCGCGCATGGTAGGCTGAACCTGTTCGGTTTGGCCTGCCGCAAAAACCGGTACGCTGATGGCGGTGATTAAACCTGCAACTACTAAGGATTTGAATAATTTGCTTTTCAACATATCAGGTCACTCCTTTAATTTATGCTTATTTGTTATGCTCTTTAGCTTGTCTTTATTGTACAGTGTGCTTGTGGCAAAATTATGGCAAAAATATTTTATTTTGAGGTTTTTTAGCCACATTTTACTGTTAATATTATATCAGCAATTAAAGCAAAAAGTAAAAAAACTGCCGCCTTTGGGCTGATGTAAGGGTTAAATTTCTGCGCAAAAATATGTATAATATAGGTAAGTTTTGTGCAGAGAGGTGATGGCAGTGGCAAAAATGCTGATTGCTGATGATAATAAACAAATTACTTCCATTTTATCCAACTATGCGCGCAAAGAAGGTTTTGAACCGGTAGTTGCGCTTGACGGCGAGGAGGCTTTGCGCCTGTTTGACGAGCATGAGCCGGATATTGCCATGGTGCTTTTGGATGTTATGATGCCGAAAGTGGACGGCTTTGAAGTGTGCCGCCGCCTGCGCGGAAAATCGCTGGTGCCGGTAATTATGGTTACTGCCCGCGGCGAAGATTTTGAAAAAATCACGGGGCTTGATATCGGCGCCGACGATTATATTATAAAGCCTTTCAGCGCGGGCGAAGTAATGGCACGCGTGCGTGCAATTTTGCGCCGCATGCAGCCGCGCGAGGAAAAAACGGCGCATAACATTTACAGGTACAGTAATTTAATGATTGATTTGGACAAATATGCCGTAACCGTAAACGGCAGCGAGGTGCCGCTGACGAAAAAAGAGGTTGAGCTTTTATGGACTCTTGCAAAAAACAGCAGCAAGGTCTTTTCGCGCGATAACCTTCTGGACAGCCTGTGGGGCTATGATTATTACGGTGACAGCCGCACGGTGGATTCGCACATTAAGCGCATGCGTGCCAAGCTGGATAAGTTTGAACATCCCGGCTGGGAAATAAAAACCATTTGGGGTGTAGGTTACCGCTTTGAGGAGAAAGCAAATGCATAACAAAATAGCTTTAAAACTTACATTGTATTTTGCCGCAGTGCTTTTGGTGTTCGCACTGGTGGTAGGCGGCAGCTTTGCGCATTTTTTCCGCGAGCATACGGTGGATATAAAAAGCACGGAGCTTAAACAGCGCGCCGTGCGCATTGCCGAAGTGCTGAGCGAAAATGCAGGCTGGCTGGAAAAACGCGGCGGCATTGCCAATACGCGTTTTATAAGTTACATTAACAACATCACCATGGAAGATGTGTGGGTTGTTAACAGTGACCGCGAACTGAAGCTGCCGCAGCGCATGAATCACCATATGGGCATGCACCGGCGGATGATGCACGCAGATACGCAGGCTCAGGTACCGCCGCTGAAGGAGTTTCCGCGCCGCAGCGTTACTTTTGAGCAGCTGTCCGATGTTACCCGCAACTGCGTGGAGCAGGCGTTTGCCGGTACGGTATCGGTAGCGGAAGATTTTAACCCCGTGCGTGAGGAAACCATGCTTTGCGCCGCTGCGCCTGTATATGACGAAAACGGCGCTATCCAGGCGGCAGTGCTTCTGCATTACCCGGTGCAGGGCTTGCAGTCCGCAACGTGGGAAGGCGTAAGAATCCTGCTTTTATCCTGTGCCATTGCGCTTTTACTCGTATCGTTTTTAAGCGTGCTGTTCAGCTGGAAGTTTACGCGTCCCTTAAACCGCATGAAGGAAGTGGCGCAGAAAATGGCAGAGCACGATTATACAGAACGCTGCAACATCAAGCAGAATGACGAAATAGGCGCGCTTGCCGCCACGCTTGACGAACTTGGCTGCCGCCTTCTGGACGCCGACGAGGCAGGGCGCAAGCTGGAAAAACTGCGCCGCAGCTTTATTGCCAACATTTCGCACGAACTGCGCACGCCAGTAACGGTTATCCGCGGCAGCCTGGAAGCGCTTAACGACAAAGTTGTTACCGATAAGGAAGAAGTGGAGCAGTATTACAGGCAAATGCTGAAGGAAAGCCTGTTTTTGCAGCGGTTGATTAATGATTTGCTGGATTTGTCGCGCTTACAGAATACGGATTTTCCCATTGAAAAGGAAAACATTAATTTGTGCGACGTAGTGCAGGACGCCGCCCGTGCCAGCAAGCAGCTGGGGCAGAAAAAAGGCGTGCACGTTGACGTTAAACTGGACAGAAATGTTTACCTTATGGAAGGCGATTACGGCCGCCTGCGCCAGATGCTGATGATATTTTTGGACAACAGCATTAAGTTCAGCTACGAAGGCGGCACCGTAGAACTGCGCCTTTTGGGCGACAGGCTGACGGTGACGGACCACGGCAGCGGAGTAAAACAGGAAGATTTGCCGTATGTGTTTGAACGTTTTTATAAAACACGCGGCGAAGCCAATAAAAACGGCAGCGGGCTTGGGCTTGCTATTGCCCGGGAAATAGCCCTGCGCCACAATATTAAAGTGAGCATGGAAAGCGTGCCGGATGAAGAAACCGCGGTAATTATGATATTGCCGCCGGCAGGAGAGGATGCGGAAAATGAATTACGGATGTAACGGCAGGCGCGCCGTAATAAGCGGCGGCACCAGCGGCATAGGGCTTGCGGCGGCGCGTACGCTTTTGGCGGACGGTGCGGAAGTGTGGCTTTTGGCGCGCACGGAACGGCCGCAGCTTTTGGCGGAGCTTAAAGAAAACTACGGAGAAAAAGTGCATTTTATACAATGTGATGTTGCAAAAGTTGCCAGCTGTAAAGCTGCGGCGGCGCAGATAAAAAATGCCGGCTGCGTTGATTTTTTGGTAAACAGTGCAGGCATTTACCGTGAGCAGAGCATGGAAATGCTGACTGAAACCGAGTTTGATGAAATTTTTGGTGTGAACGT
>ULPL01014391.1_pt1 | contig 26823 bp, 20 predicted proteins | sample 1953481 | NCBI WGS metagenome assembly ULPL01 (sample SAMEA4835628, study PRJEB28245) | human gut metagenome | biome: gut microbiome; material: fecal sample | place: Denmark | collected 2008 | reverse complement strand
ATTCTTCACCATGCGATCCTCAAGCGAGTGGTAGGTGATCACACTCAGACGGCCACCCGAGCGAAGCAGTTCTGCCGCAGCGGCAAGCATTTCCTTCAACGCTTCCATCTCTTGGTTCACCTCTATGCGAAGGGCCTGGAACACGCGGGCCATGTCTTTTTTCTCACGGCCTCGCTGCAAGGTAGGTCCGACGACCTCCTTCAAGTCCTCCGTCGTAGCGATCGGCTTCAGCTGACGGGCCTTCACCACCGCAGCAGCCATGCGACGCGACTGTCGGAATTCGCCATAGAGATAGAAGATATCAGCCAACTGCTCTTCCGTATATTCATTGACGACATCTGCCGCCGTACGATGTCCTTCCTTATTCATACGCATGTCGAGCGGAGCATCCTCAAAACGGAACGAGAAGCCTCGGCTCTCATCATCAAAGTGATGGGACGACACGCCCAAATCAGCCAACAGGCCGTCGATGGCCTCAACGCCATAAAAACGCATCCAATTGCGCAGATAACGGAAATTGGAGCGCACGAACGTAAAACGGGGATCGTCGATGGCATTACGCGCGGCATCGGCATCCTGGTCAAAACTGTAAAGATGACCGCCTTCCCCCAAACGGGAAAGCAACTCACGAGAATGGCCACCTCCTCCGAAGGTGACGTCTACATAAATACCGTCGGGCTTGACGGCAAGCTCGTCTATGCTCTCATGGAGCAGCACTGGCACGTGATAAGTCTCTGCTGTCTTTATCATTGGCTCTCAAAGGGATAGCATCCCGTCATTCACATACATCTCTAACAACCTGTTTTCGGTGCCAAAGTTACACAAAATTCGTCACATAGCCCCACCTTTCCTTCATTTTTTATTTGCTCCCTGCTCTTAAAATTTTCTGCCATCCGCATAGGCTCCGCCACCGGCAATGTGAAGATATGCCTCTTCTCCACGGCCGCATTCCTTTTACCTGACCTCTCGAGGCCAGCCGACAGCCTCCTGCCAGCATAGGGAAGGAGCCAGCATGGATTGCAAAAAGGACAGCATCGGCTCCTATCGGTCACAGTCGCCATAGGACAGCCCGCACCTGTTGGGCAACCGGCAAAAACATTGACACCCTGCGCCCCGACGTGAGCTACCCGGATGCCCGGATAATTAATTTCAGGACATTGAATTCCAGATATTTACAATACGCATAGAGTACATTTCGCCCGGTTTGCCTTCCGTGGACAGATGGCAGGATACGGGACCATCCGACAGCTATCCGCTAAAATAGATGTTAACATGCCAAAGCCATCAATTTATAGCAGACCACATTAATATAAAAGGAAACAAGTTTCCTTTTTGTATGCCGTAAAAACGGGAAAATAAATATTTCCTTTCAAAAAGTGAATGTTTTAGAAAAAGATGTATTATTTTTGCACATTGATAGATTATCTGGTGGGGAACGTCCTACCCGTATGAGTAAAAGACATGAGTGATTATCAGGAGAAAACCATAGATCTAGACAGGATCCTTCACGACAAGATGGGCAGCAAGGCCCGCTATGTGCCCCGTATGGCTATAACGTGGCTAAAACACATTGCCCACGAGGACGAAGTGAACGACTTCTTATGGAAGCACCGTGACATCCAGGGCACCCCTTGGCTTGAAGCCTGCGTGAAATATCTGGACATGAAACTTGAGCTCGTCGGTACGGAAAATCTTCCCGACCCCAACGACGGCAAGCTCTACACCTTTGTAAGCTGCCACCCCCTCGGCGGCATCGACGGCGTGGCTCTCGGCTCTATCATCGGGCGTCACTACGACGGCCGTTTCCGTTATCTGGTCAACGACCTTCTTATGAATCTACCGGGACTGGCACCTCTTTGCATCGGCATCAACAAGACCGGCAAGCAGGCGCGCGACTTCCCCCGTATGGTGGAAGCCGGATTCCAAAGCGATAATCATATTCTCATGTTCCCTGCCGGACTCTGCTCACGCAAGATCAACGGTGAGATACACGACATCCCTTGGACAAAGACGTTTATCTCAAAAAGCGTAGAATACCATCGTGATGTAGTGCCCATCCACTTCGGCGGACGCAATTCCGAACGCTTTTACCGCATCGCCAATCTATGCAAAACCCTACATCTGAAATTCAATGTGGCTATGCTCTTCCTCGTCGACGAGATGTATCGCCAACGCCACAAAAGTTTCCGCGTAGCCTTCGGAAAGCCCATCCCCTGGCAGACCTTCGACAAGTCAAAGACTCCGAAGGAATGGGCCAGAATAGTTGAAGACGAGGTTTACAAATTATAAAACAAACCAATAAATGATGGAACAGGAAATCATCCAACCTATCGACAAGGCTCTGCTCAAGAGCGAGCTTACCCCTGAGCGGCAGCTTCGCATGACGAACAAGAGCCACAATGAAATCTATGTCATCACCGCACAGAACGCGCCCAACGTGATGAAGGAAATCGGGCGCCTGCGCGAGATCGCTTTCCGCACTGCCGGAGGTGGCACAGGCAAGTCGATGGACATCGATGAATTTGACACCATGGAGAACGGATGCCGACAGCTCATCGTCTGGAATCCGGAAGCGGAGGAGATCATCGGCGGCTACCGCTATCTCTTCGGCGGAGACTGGAAGATCGACGAGAACGGGCAACCCATTCTGGCAACCAGCCACATGTTCCATTTCTCCGAAAAGTTCATGAAGGAATACGCGCCCTACACCGTTGAACTGGGACGCAGTTTCGTATCGCTCGATTATCAGAACGTCCGCAAGAACACGAAGTCGATCTTCGCACTCGACAACCTGTGGGATGGCCTCGGAGCCCTTACCGTCATCAATCCTCACTGTAAGTATTTCTTTGGAAAGATGACGATGTATCCCTCCTACATCCGCCGTGGCCGCGACATGATCCTCTATTTCCTGAAGAAGCATTTCGACGATAAGGATAAACTCATCATCCCCATCAAGCCGCTGAAGATCGATACGCCCGAGGAAGAGCTTGCCCAGATCTTCACCGGCGAAGACTTCAAGAGCGACTACCGTATCCTCAACCACGAGATCCGACAGCTGGGTTACGACATTCCACCCCTTGTGAACGCATATATGAATCTCAGCCCGACGATGAAGCTCTTCGGCACAGCCATCAACTACGGATTCGGCGATGTGGAAGAGACGGGCATCCTTATCAATGTCGATGAGATCTTTGAGGAGAAACGCATTCGGCATATCAACTCTTTCATCAAAGAGCATCCAGAAGCACTGAACATCACCAGTGGTGCCAACAATCTCATTTTTAAAGAAAAGAAATGAGCGTCAGCATAGAGCCTACATGGAAAGAGCAGCTGCACGATGAGTTTGACAAGCCTTATTTTGTCCGACTCACACAAGCCGTACACAAAGAGTATGCGCAAGGGCCGTGCTATCCTCCCGGACGCCTGATCTTCAACGCTTTCAATCTATGCCCGTTTGACCGGGTGAAAGTGGTCATCATCGGTCAGGATCCCTATCATGAGCCGGGACAGGCCATGGGGCTCTCTTTCTCCGTACCGCAAGGCATCGTCATGCCCCCGTCACTGGTCAACATCTTCAAGGAGATCCAGCAAGACCTTGGCACGCCAATGCCTGTAAACGGCGATCTCACACGCTGGGCCGAGCAAGGGGTGCTGCTGCTGAACGCTACCCTCACCGTGCGTGCCCATCAGGCCAACAGCCACCAGCCCCTCGGCTGGAGCCAGTTCACGGATGCCGCCATCATGGCCCTCAACGCACACAGGAGTGGCATCGTCTATATGCTGTGGGGAGGCTATGCCCGCAGCAAGCGCAGTCTGATCGATGCCTCACGCAATCTGATCCTCGAGTCGGTCCATCCCTCACCATTATCGGCCAACAGAGGCGGCTGGTTCGGCATGCACCAGTTCTCGCGCTGCAATGCCTACCTGCAGCAGCAGGGCGAGCAGCCCATAGAGTGGTAACTGCCGTCCCCGCGTAAGCACAAACATGCCGAAAGGCAGGACTGACTGCGACCGACAAGGACGGTCACAACATTATCACGACAATGAAAAGAGACGAGCTTCATATTCTTCAAATCGGCAATGTACTGGTATCCCCCGACATCATCACCGAATATTTCTGTTGTGACCTCGATGCCTGCCATGGCGCATGCTGCATCGAAGGAGATGCCGGCGCGCCCGTCACCCTCGATGAGATCGGTGAGCTGGAGCAATGTCTCGACACCGTATGGCCCGACCTGTCCGCCCAGGCACAAAGCGTCATCGACCATCAGGGAGTGGCCTACACCGACCGCGACGGCGAGCTGGTGACAAGCATTGTCAACGGCAAGGACTGTGTGTTCACCTGCTACGACGACCATGGCTGCTGCCTCTGCGCACTCGACAGGGCCTGCCGCCAGGGACGCACCACATGGCCGAAGCCCGTCTCATGTGCGCTCTACCCTATCCGGGAAAAGCGTTTCACCGCCGACCTCACCGGCATCAACTACAACCGTTGGGACATCTGCCGACCGGCCGTCGACAAAGGTCGTGAGTTGGGCTTGCGCGTCTATCAGTTCCTCAAGGAGCCTCTCATCCGGCGCTTCGGTGCCCCTTGGTACGAAGAGCTTTGTGAGGTTGCCGACCAGATTCTCCTGGAGCTGGAAGACTAATCCACATGCCTTCTCTCTCGGGAAGCCGGCACAGCCCCGTCTTTCTGGGATGAAGCGCGTTTTTTATGATCATCCACATACCCGAATCCTCAAAGGCTGTTCTCATTTATCGCTTTCTTTCCCGTTCTTCATCTGTCCGCCCGACGGTCTCCCTCAACTGCCATAGACCCGTTGTTTTCCAAAAAGTTAGCCTAAATCCGACATACACGAAAGCAAAGGTCACAATAAATCTAAATTTCTTTCTTGTCTCACACTTTTTCCGTAATTTTGTAGCTAAATATTCTCTTATGGTAAAGATCAAAGTAGTCAATACGGGGCATCAGCCCCTGCCGGCCTATGCCACGGCCGATAGCGCAGGCCTTGACCTGCGCGCCAACATAGATGAGGACATCGTATTACATCCGATGGAAAGGAAGCTCGTCCCCACAGGATTGCATATCGCCTTGCCCAAAGGCTATGAGGCTCAGATCAGGCCCCGCAGCGGCCTGGCACTGAAGCACGGCATCACCGTACTCAACTCTCCCGGAACCGTCGACGCCGACTACCGGGGCGAGATCATGACCTGCCTGATCAATCTGTCCAATGAGGACTTTATCATCAAAGACGGCGAGCGCATCGCGCAAATGATCATCGCCCAATATTCGAAAGTCGACTTCGAAAGTGTCGACGTGCTCGACGAGACGGAACGTGGAGAAGGCGGCTACGGACATACCGGAGTGAAATAGCATTCTCCGGTCCCTACTCCGTGGAGCGCCGGACAAGAAAGCTGACCGATGCCCGGGTCACTTGTCATAAAGGCATAGGGGCATATCATACGAATCATGAAGAAAAATTCCTATAAGATCCTGCTTTTTGGCGCACTGCTGCTCTCTGTCTGCATCAGTGTGACGCCCGGCTATGCCGACAAGAAAAGGCAAAAGACGAAATCCGCTGCCACGACCGTGACAGCCCCGCAGCAGGATCCACTCTCCAAGAACGACCGTGCACGCTTCCAGTACTTTTTCCTGGAAGCGGTGCGTCAGCAGCAGGCAGGACGCTACGCAGCCGCCTACGACCTGCTGGAGCATTGCCGGCGGATCGACCCGCAATCTGCCGTCGTCTATTACATGCAGGCTCAATATCTCTCACAGTTGGGCAAAGACTCCCTTGCCCTGAGAAACTATGAGATCGCCGCACGCCTCAATCCCAAGAACGACAGTTACCAGGAACGGCTCGCACTCTACTACATCGGTGCAAGAAACTTCGATGCCGCCACAAAGGTGTATGAGCAGCTGGCCGACAATAACCGTGACCGCGACGACATCCTCAACATCCTCGTCAAGCTCTATCAGCAAAACCGCGAATACGAAAAGATGCTCGATGCCATCAACCGCATCGAGCAGATCAACGGAGAGAGTGAGGACATCATGCTCAGCAAGGTGCAGGTCTACGAGATGATGGGCGACAAGAAAAACGCCTATAAGGCCCTGAAGCAAATGGCCGACTCACATCCCGACGACAATATGTACAGCATCCTGCTCGGCAATTGGGAGATGCAGAACGGCAGGCAGAAAGACGCATACAAGATCTTCTCCCGCGTAGTGAGCGAGGAGCCCGACAATACGTATGCCCTCAGCTCGCTATACGACTACTACCGTTCCGTCGGCAACAACGCCGAAGCCAAGGCCATGAGCGACCGCATCCTGCTGGGCAAGAACACCCCGTCGGACAGCCGCGTGCAGTTCCTCAAGATGGCCATCAACGAGAATGAAGGCGATGGGGTGGACAGCATGCAGACCGTGGCTCTCATCGACAGCGTGCAGCAGGTGGCACCCAAGGACTCAAGCATCGCTGAACTCAAGGTACTCTATCTTTTTCAGAAGAAGATGCCGCAGGAGATGCAGGACAGTGCCCTCGTGCAACTGCTCAATATTACGCCTGACAATGCCGGCGCCCGTTTCCAACTGATTCAGAATCTGTGGACACGTCAGGACTGGAAGACGATCGCCACGCTCGGTACGAACGGCATGCTCTACAATCCCGACCAGCTGGTCTTCTACTACTTCACGGGACTGGCACGCTTCTATCTCGAAGACGACCTCGGGGCACTGAACGCTTTCCAGCATGGCACCGCACAGATCCATAAAGACAGCAATCCTGACATCGTTTCCGATTTCTACGGCATCATGGGCGACATCTATTCCCAGCGCAAGGAGATGGAGAAGGCCTTTGCCGCCTACGACAGCTGTCTCGCATGGAAGCCCGACAATGCGCTCGTGCTCAACAACTACGCCTACTATCTCAGCACCACACCGGGCGCCGATCTCAAGCACGCCGAGGAGATGAGCGCCAAGTCGGTTAAGATGGAGCCGAAGAACGGCACCTTCCTCGACACCTATGCCTGGATACTCTACGGACAGGGGCGCTACGCTGAGGCGAAGATCTACATCGAGCAGGCACTGGCCAACGACACCGACTCCGTCACCTCCGCCGTCGTGCTCGAACATGCCGGAGATATATGGGCCAAGAACGGAGACACGCAGAAAGCACGTCAATACTGGCAAAAGGCACTCGACAATGGCGGGGACAAGGATGTGCTGACGGCAAAGCTCAATGGTCAGGCTGCCAACAAGCCGGATACCAAGGCGACCACAAGAAAACAGAAGACGGCATCCAAAAACAGAAACAAGAAATAAAACATAAGAAAGATGAAGAAAACGCTCCTTTTTATCGGTCTCTGCGCACTCCTCGTGCTCACCGGCTGTGCCTCTAAGAAGAACCTGGAGAGTACGCCGAAGACTCCGACAACGGACGTCACGAACAAGGCCAATGCCCAATTGGCTTTCGTACAAAAGGTAAGCGACAACAGCGTATATGCCCAGAACATTGTCAGCTCACTCACCTTCACCGCTACAATGGGCGGAAAGGAGATCAGCGTACCCGGACAGCTTCACATGCGTCGCAACCAGGTGATACGCCTGCAGCTTATGATCCCTATCCTCGGTACGGAGGTAGGACGGCTCGAATTCACGCCCGACTATGTACTCGTGATCGACCGCCTGCATAAAGAATACATCAAGGGCGACTACAACCAGCTCGATTTCCTGAAGGACAATGGCCTCAACTTCTATAGCCTCCAGGCCCTGTTCTGGAATCAGCTGCTTATGCCCGGGAAGACGAAGGTAGGCGAAGGCGACCTCAGTAAGTTCTCCGCCGACATCAACGCGACAGGGGTGAATGTCCCCGTGACGCTTACCGACGGCCTGCTGAAGTTTGTCTGGGCCGCAGAGCGCGGGACAGGCCGCATCAACAAGACCGACATCACCTATACGAGCAAGGCACACGGCAAGTCGACGCTCACCTGGCTCTATTCCAACTTCAAGGCCCTGGGAACCAAGAAATTCCCGGCCACCCAGGAGTTCACATTCCACACCACAGCCACCGGGAAGCAACAAAGTGCAACCGTGAAGCTGGAGATGAGCTCCCTGAAGACCGACAGCGACTGGGAGACGACCACCACGGTGAGCTCCCGCTACAAGCAAGTCGATGTACACGATGTCTTTGGTAAAATCATGAATATGTAAGGAGGCTCGCTTCTGGATCCTGAACATGCGAGATCTCAGGAAGCCTCCGATCCATCTATCATCCATCAATGAAAAGATTAGGTATCATACTTTTATCGGCTCTGCTGCTTGCCGCACCCACGGGTGCGCAGACCCGCAAGAGCACGACCAAAAAGGCCACCACGACACAACAGCGCAAATCCACGACGAAGAAGACCAAACGCACGTCTTCCTCGAAGAAGCGCACTAGCACGAAAAAGAGCAGCACGAAGACGGCTACCTATACCAATGCCAAGATCCGCGGGCTGCAGAGCCAGCGTTCTGCCATACAGAAGAAGATCCGTGAGCAGGAGCAGGCTCTTAAAAAGAACAAGGCCGATGTGGCTGCCCGACTGCAGAACCTGATGATGGTCAACGGACAGATTGACCAAAGCCAGAAGAATATCGAGAACATACAGAAAGATATCCATCATATTGAAGGCAATATCGGCATTCTCAAGTCGCAGCTCCATACCCTTGAGGCTCAGCTTAAGAGCCGCCAGGCCAAGTACATCCAGTCCATGCGCTATCTGGCCCGTCACCGCACGGTGCAGGACAAGATCATGTTTATCTTCTCTGCCAAGAATCTGGTGCAGATGTACCGACGCCTGCGCTTCGTACGCGAGTATGCCCAGTACCAGCGCGCACAGGGTGAGGCCGTAAAGGCCAAGCAGGCACAGGTCGACAACAAGCACAAGCAGCTTGAGCGTGTCCACACACAGAAGAACAACCTTCTATATAAGGGCCAGCAGGAGAAGAGCAAGCTCGAAGGCTATAAGAATGAGCAGCAGGACATCGTCAACAGCCTGCAGAAGCAGCAGAAGACGATCCAGTCTGTCATCGCCGACCAGCGTAAGAAAGATGCAGCCCTGAATGCGCAGATCGACCGTCAGGTTGCCATCGAGGTGGAGAAGGCACGTGCACGTGCCGCTGCCGAGGCAAAGAGGAGAGCTGCTGCTGCAGCGGCGGCCAAGAAGCGTCAACAGGAAGAGCTGGCCCGTAAGAAAGCAGCTGCAGAGGCTGCCCGCAAGGCCAACGAGGCGCGCATCGCAGCGGCCAAGGCACGCGAGCAGGCCGCACGGGAGGCCGCACGCAAGGCGGCAGCCGAGGCAGAGCGGGCACGCCAGCAGGCTGCTCAACAGAAAGCGGCAGAAGAGGCGGCTGCACAAAAGGCGGCCGCACAAAGAGCAGCTGCACAACAGGCAGCCGCAGAGCAGGCGGCCAAGGAAGCCGAGGCGGCACGCAAGGCGGCAGAGCGCAAGGCCAAGGCCGACGAGGCACGGGCAAAGAAAGAGATTGCAGAGGCCAAGGCCGACGTACAGGAGGCACAGCGGTTCTCCACCGTCGACCGTATGATGAACAGCGGCTTCGAGGCCAACAAGGGACGTCTGCCCATGCCTATCACCGGCGGATATAAGATCGTCAGCCACTTCGGCCAGCACGAGGTGGAGGGACTGCGCGGCGTCACGCTCGACAATAAGGGCATCAACATCCTGGGAGGATCAGGCGCGCAGGCACGCTGCATCTACGACGGTGAGGTGAGTGCCGTCTTTGGCTATAGCGGCACGATGGTGGTCATGGTACGCCACGGAGCCTACATCTCCGTCTACTGCAACCTCAGCAGCGTGAATGTCAGCCGTGGACAGAAGGTGTCTACACGACAGACCCTCGGAACGGTCGGCCCCTCACACATCCTCCAGTTCCAGCTGCGTAAGGAAAGCGCCAAGCTGAATCCAGAGGCGTGGCTTGGAAGGTAAACGGACAGAGCCAACCGGCCCTTCCGGCCTTCCCCACTTGACGTAGTCCGCTACGACTTCGATGAGAGTGGTTGACAGGCTGCCCCCAATGGCAGGATTTCCTTCAGAACCACTACTGGTCTGCAGTTAAGACTATAACAAGCCAGACACTCCATACGCGAAAGCCCCGTCACGATTTGCTGTCGTGACGGGGCTTTTATATTTGGGATGATCCTTCAGATCTTATTTCTCTTCCAGCAAGGCCTTGGCCATGGCACGTCCGAGCTCCTCGCACTGCTTATGAATATCAGGCGACAAGCCCTGCTTCATCTCCACGGGAGAGCCTACGGGCGTGAAGTGGATCTTCTTCTCGTTATAATCACCGATCGTCTTCACGGCCTTGCCTGCCCATGAATAAGAACCGAACCAGCCGATGAGGTGGTTCTTGATGTCACGGTTGGCGATCTCCTGCAACAACACATCCATCTCATGATACAAGCCGGCATTATAAGTAGGAGCACCTACGATAAGGCCACGGAAGCGGAAGATGTCACGCAGGATATAAGAGTGGTGGCGTGTGGAAACATTGTAAAGGGCGATGTTCTTCACACCGTTCTCACTGGCTGCCCGTGCGATGATCTCTGCCATGCGCTCCGTGTTGCCATACATCGTGCCATAGGCGATCACCAGACCCGGCTCCGTCTCATAGCGCGACATACGGTCGTACATGCCTACCACCTTATCCACCTTCTCGTTCCACACAGGACCGTGGGTAGAGCAGATGTAGTCGATATGGGCATGTGCCAGCTTCTTGAGTGCGTTCTGCACGGGCGTTCCGTATTTGCCTACGATGTTGGAGTAATAGCGTTCCATCTCCAGCCAGCACCAGGATGTCTCGATGTTACGGTCGATGATACCGCCGTTGAGGGCTCCGAAGCAACCAAAGGCATCGCCGGAGAAGAGCGTGTGGGTAAGCTCGTCGAGCGTCATCATCGTCTCAGGCCAGTGCACCATCGGCGTGATAAAGAAGCGGAGCAGGTGCTTACCCAGATCGAGCGTGTCACCATCCTTCACTGTCACGGTGCGGTCGTTGATGCCATAGTAGCCCTGCAGCATGCCATGGGTCTTCATGTTGCCCACCACCTTCACGTTGGGATAATACTTGCGCAGCAGGGCGAGCGAACCGCTATGGTCCGGCTCCATGTGGTTGATCACCACATAGTCGATCTGACGGTCGCCAAGCACCTCATGGATACGTTCGATGAACTGTACGAAGAAGTCGACCTCTACGGTATCGATCAAGCAGACTTTCTCGTCGACGATGAGGTAGGAATTATAGCTCACTCCCTGCGGCAGCGGCCAAAGGCCCTCAAACTTAGCCTTGTTACGGTCGTTGACACCTACATAGAAGATGTCGTTGGTAATTTCGATCATAATCCTATTTTATTTTAATTCTGATTTCTTCTTTTCTCCAAATTCCTTCGACACATAGTTGAAGATACTCTTGCAGCTCTCCGCGGAGAACTCCTGTGCCGACTGGATCACGGCATCCCACTGCTCCTCCGTAAGGCCTTTGTCGAGGTCCCGGCGGGTGATGTGCTGCTTGAGCAGTCCGAAGATGAAGCCGGCATTAAAGTTGTCACCGGCACCGATGGTGCTCACCGTCGATGTCTGTCCTGTCGGGTAGCTCTTCTTCAGTCCCTTGTCACCCCGCACCTCCACGGCACCGGCACCCTGCGTATAGATGAAACGGTGGCAGTAGAAAGAGATCTCTGCCTGATACACCTTGTCGGGATCCTTGAGATGATAGAGCACGTCAAAATCCTCATGGCTGCCACGCACAAAGTCCGCATACTCCAGATTCTCGAGCAGGTTGGGCGTGATGCGCATCACCTCATCCTTATGCGAGGGACGGTAGTTCACGTCATAGTAGATAATCGCTCCGTGGTTGCGTGCATAGTCGAGCAGTCCCATCACCTGAGGGCGGATCACCGGATTGACGGCATAGAAAGAGCCGAAGATCACGATGTCGTCCGGCTGCACGTCAGGATAGACAAAATCGAGATGATCGTGCGGATGATCCTTATAAAAGAGGTATTCGGCATCATTATGCTCATCGAGGAAAGCCAGAGAGATGGGCGATTTCGAATCCGGGAACACATTGACGCGCTCTGCGTGGATATTGTTCTCCTTCAAGAAGTTGAGGATATGCTGTCCCACACGATCGTTACCGGCCTCACCAATAAACGTGGCGTCAGCGCCCGAGCGACCCAAGGAGATGATCGCATTAAAGGTAGAGCCACCCGGATAAGCTCCGATGGGCTGTTCGCCCTTAAAAATAATGTCGAGTACTGTCTCGCCTATTCCTATGACCTTTTGCATTGCTATTGCTGAATTAAGTGGTGCAAAGATAATCAATTTCAAGGCAAACGGAATCAAAAAATAAGTGTTTCTTTTCTTTTGCCCTGAAAATCTTGACCTAGGGTCAAGAGATTTTCGTAATTTTGCATGCCCACCCATGTGGGATCACATACAGGGGCCGACAGAGTCCCGCCCAATGAAAAGACTGAAATGAAGAATAACGATAACTATCAGACAGCCACCCTCCGCTGCGGACTGCGTGTGATCTACCGTTTCTGCGACTCGCCCATCATCAACTGCGGCTATCAGATCATGGCCGGCACCCGCGACGAGCAGCCCGGCCAGGAAGGCCTTGCCCACTTCTGCGAGCACTCCACGCTGAAAGGCACCGAGCGCCGTACGGCACGGCAGGTGCAAGCCTGCCTCGACAGCGTCGGCGGCGCGCTCAACGCCTACACCAACAAAGACCTCACCTGCTATTATGCCTCCGTGCTGCGCGAGGAGCTGCCACGGGCCGTCGACCTGCTCTCCGACATCGTCTTCCATTCGGTCTATCCCAAGGAGGAGCTGCGCAAGGAGCGCGACGTCATCCTGCAGGAGATAGAGAGCTACAACGACGCGCCCGCCGACCTGATCTTCGACGACTTTGAGAACGCCATCTACAAGGGCACGGACATGGGACATTATATCCTCGGCACCAAGTCGCAGGTGAAGATGATCCGTCAGCCGGCCGTGGCGCAATGGGCCCACGACCACTATCATGCCTCACGCGCCGTATTCTATTGCCTGGGCGATATCCGCTTTGAGGAGCTTATCCGCCTGCTCGACGCAGCGCTGGCCGACCAGCCCGACGCCGTTCCCGTCACCTTCAGACACGACGATGCGCCCACGCCATACACCACCGGCGGGCAGACCATCCGCAAGAAATACGACAGCTACCAGGCCCACGTGATGGTGGGACGTCCCACCTTCATACAGACCGACAGCCGCGAGCCGGTGATCAACCTGCTCAACTCGCTCCTCTGCGGCATCGGCATGAACGCGCTGCTCAACCTCGCGCTGCGCGAAGACCAGGGACTGGTGTACAGTGTCGAAGGCTGCAACTACTACTACCGCAACACCGGCAACTGGTCGGTGTTCTTCTCCAGCGACCACCACGACATAGACAAGTGCCTCGACATCATCCGCCATCAGTTCGACAGGCTCATGAGCGAGCCGCTCTCCCCCGACCGGCTCGAGGCCGCCAAGCGGCAGCGCATCGGGCAGCTGCGCATGCTGGAGCCACGCGGCGAGGCCTTTGCCCAGGAGATGGCCACGCTCTACCTCAACTTCGGACAGCTCCTCGACGACGGCGCGCTGTGCCGGAGCATCGCCGGCGTGACCGCAGAAGAGATACGACAGCTGGCCCGATGGCTCTTCGAGCCCGGACAGCTCACGACATACATCTACGAATAATCTTATCACAGGATAACACATGAAACAAAGACATTTATTTCTGACGGTGCTGCTGCTCTGTGCCCTGACGGCACACGCGCAGGTGAAGACGCCCGTCATCAACATGCTGACCCATTGGACGGGTACATGGGCCACGGCCGAACAGACACCCGTAAAGAGCTATATGCCCTACAACAATGAGATGACCGACCGCTCCGTCCGGCAGATCGTCAAGGTCAGCGCGGGAGGCAGCCGTGTCCGGCTCCTGCTGAGCAACATCTTCTCATCCGAACCTGTCGTCATCCGCTCCGTGTACATCGCAGAGGCGATCGACTCCTTCCGCATCAAGCCGTCGACGGCGCGCTACCTCACCTTCGGAACCTCAGGACGTGGCGTCACCATCCCCGCAAGAGGGTCTGTCTACTCTCGGGCCGAGAATTTCGACCTCCGCCCCCTGGAGCTCGTGGCCATCACCATCAACTACCAGACCGCGCCGAAGGTGCCGACCGTCCACATGGGCAGCCGCACCACCTCCTACATCCTCAAGGGCGTGAGCACGCCACAGACCAACTTCAGCTCCGCCTTCCGCTACGAGAAATGGTTCAACATCGCAGCCCTCGACGTCTATGCCACCGACCTGCGCGCCATCGCCATCATCGGCAATTCCATCACCGATGGAAAGGGATCGACCACCGACCACCAGAACCGCTGGCCCGACATCATGAGCGAGTCGCTCAACCGTGCCTTCCTGAAGCAGATCTCCATCGGCACGAAGAGCACCGACAAGACCGGCAAGGCCAACGGCCGACAGACCGCCGTGCTCAACCTCGGCATCGGCAACAACCGTGTGCTCACCACCGGCTACGGACAGCCTGCCGTCGACCGCTTCGACCGCGACATCCTCGCGCAGAGCGGCGTCACCGATGTGGTCATCTTCGAAGGCATCAACGATATCGGCAACACCCGGAATGCCGCCACGACGGCACGACAGCTCATCGCCGCCTATAAACAGATGATCGCCAAATGCAAGGCCCGGAAGCTGCGCGTCTACATGGCCACCATCACGCCGATGAAAGGCTCCGCCTACTACACGGCGGCCCGTGAGCAGGCCCGGCAGACCGTGAACAAATGGATACGCGAGCAGAAAGAGGCCACCGGATACATCGACTTCGACAAGCTCATGCGCGATCCCGACGACCCACGTGCCCTCCGTCCGCAATGGCGGCTGCCCGACTGCCTGCACCCCAACGCCGAAGGCTATAAGCAGATGGGCGCATACGCCGCCGAAATCTTCAAATAATTGTTCTTAAATATTTTTGAGATTCAAGCGATTCTCAGTATCTTTGCACGTGGATAAGAAGATGTTCAAATTCTAATATTAGATACAATATTATGGCTAAGAAAGCATTATTAATGATTCTCGATGGATGGGGAATCGGACAGCATGGTAAGGGTGATGTTATCTACAACACGCCGACTCCTTACCTGGATTATCTCACCGCCGTTTCGGCTCATTCACAGCTCCAGGCTTCTGGTGAGGATGTGGGTCTGCCTGACGGTCAGATGGGCAACTCTGAGGTGGGTCACCTCAACATCGGTGCCGGCCGTATCGTTTATCAGGACCTCGTGAAGATCAACAAGGCCTGCCAGAGCGGTGACATCCTGAAGAATCCGGAGATCATCAACGCATACAGCTATGCACAGAAGACCGGCAAGAAGCTCCACCTCATGGGCCTGACCTCTACCGGCGGCGTGCACTCTTCTCTCGACCATCTCTTCAAGCTCGTGGAAATCGGCAAGGAATACAATCTGAAAGACGTTTACGTACACTGCTTCATGGACGGCCGCGACACCGACCCGAAGAGCGGTATCGGCTTCATCAAGGACCTGCAGAAGGTCTGCGACGACAATGGCGCCAAGATCGCCAGCATCATCGGCCGTTTCTACGCCATGGACCGCGACAAGCGCTGGAACCGTGTGAAGGAGGCCTACGACCTGCTCGTTGAGGGCAAGGGCAAGCAGGCCACCGACCTCGTGCAGGCCATGCAGGAGAGCTACGATGAGGGCGTGACCGACGAGTTCATCAAGGCCATCAACAACTCTGCCGTTGACGGAACGATCCAGGAAGGCGACGTTGTCATCTTCATCAACTTCCGCAACGACCGTGCCAAGGAGCTCACACAGGTGCTCACACAGCAGGACATGCCCGAGGAAGGCATGAAGACCATCCCCAACCTGCAGTACTACTGCATGACGCCGTACGACGCCAACTTCAAGGGCGTGCACATCCTCTTCCCGAAAGAGAATGTAGACGACACCCTCGGCGAGTACCTCTCTAAGCAGGGCAAGCGTCAGCTCCACACCGCAGAGACAGAGAAGTATGCACACGTGACGTTCTTCTTCAACGGCGGACGTGAGGCGCCCTTCGAGGGTGAGGACCGTATCCTCGTTCCTTCTCCCAAGGTTGCCACCTACGACCTCAAGCCTGAGATGAGCGTTTATGAGGTGAAGGACAAGCTGGTGGGCGCCATCAAGACACAGGAGTACGACTTCATCGTTGTCAACTTCGCCAACGGCGACATGGTAGGCCACACGGGTGTGTACAACGCCATCGCAAAGGCCGTACACGCTGTCGACAACTGCGTAAAGGATGTGATCGAGGCTGCCAAGGCTGCTGACTACGAGGCCATCATCATCGCCGACCACGGCAATGCTGACAATGCCATCAATCCTGACGGCACGCCCAACACGGCACACTCTCTCAACCCCGTTCCCTTCATCTATGTGACCGACAACAACTCTGCCACCGTGAAAGACGGACGTCTGGCCGATGTTGCTCCTTCCATCCTCCATATCATGGGACTCGAGCAGCCGGCTGACATGACGGGTGAGTGCCTCATCCAGGACAATAAGTAATAACCCTATTATATCAGTAAGCCCCGCCATCGGTACGACAACCGAAGGCGGGGCTTATTGTCTTGTTCAGGATTAGCCTACTGATAATAAGCGTTCTCGCTCCATTGTTCCACCAAAGACTCGTCCGACAGATTACGAAGGTGTTTCAGAATGAGCAAACCGCACATCAGACGGATCGGCTTGCCGGGACGGCCGTTGTCCTGACAATACAAGGGTTGAAAGGCTGTCTCAAATTTCCCCCAGTCTATTTTATCTGCCAACCGGTAAAGTGGGTGGGATTGGTCCAGCATGTCAGACAGGCTGCTGAATAGGGAAGGGCTGTTATTCGTGTTTTTAATCATAAAATCTGCAAGTTTCTTAGCATAAAGATAAGAAAACTTGCAGATTTATCAAAGACTTTTATAAATTAAATTACTGAATACCAGTAAATAAGTACATTTTTAAGGGACGACTACATTAAGCTATATTACACGCTGTTTCACTTTGCATAATGATACACAAACAGTCGTTTTACTTACCTTTTCTTCGTTTATCTGTATTCCATCTTATCGGATACATCTATGGTGCTGTCTTTCCGCAGCTCGGTTTTAAAGTTTCTTATGCTATCAACCATATAAATCCTGTTAAAGGGTTAGCTGCCAACCTATCAAATATCGCTGTCCTTCATACTTAAGATCATCGTACTGTCTTTGTACGATCAAGCAAAAATGATGCGCCGCGACAAGGACCACAGATGCAAGCGACACCCTTTCCGCTCTGTAGAGAAATAAAGTTTCACCGGAGAATCCGATGTGTATTCTCCGGTGAAATATTCATATACCTGTTACAGGCAGGCAATGCTGTATGAAATCGTGCCGGTAGACGACAGTCCTTTTCTTCGTCTTTGGCACATTCGGGATTACATTCTGCCCTTCTGGCTTTGTCCTGCACCGGTACCCTTGTACCTGCTTCGAACAGCATTGAATTTGTAACGGACAGTCAATGAAATACTGCTCGTTGAGAACTCGTCGAACACCATCTCCTTCAGCTTACTATACTTGCATTTGGTATAGTTATTATTGGTGCCTAACAAGTCGTTGACATAGAGCTGGAAAGACAGGCGGTCCTTCATGAAGCCCTTGTATATTGACAGGTTGACGTTGAACTCCGGCTTGTAAAAATAGATATTCCTTTCATATCCCCTTGTGATGCAGGTCATCATCACAGAGAACATTGCCAGCTTGGTGTCGAAGGTGTTGTCAAATTTAAACATCGCCAATGGCGTGCTAAGATCATCGCCATCCCCTGTATCCAACTTGAACCACAGCTTTTCCACAAAGGCATACAATGTCGGATGCCACAATCCGATAGAGGGCTGCAGATTGAGCGAAGCGGACACGCTGTTGTACGACTTTCCGTTTATCATCTTCATCAGGCCAATGGCGGCATTGTCCTTATATATTTCCACTGTCTGATAAATAGGATTCGATGTACGGCTGTAGGCGAAATTAAAGACCAGCCATTTGTATGAGAGGTCATACGTGAGATTTCTCGCGATTTCAGAAACAAGAAATGGATTTCCCGTCTCGTAGGAATAGCGGTCGTCATATTTTATGTTACTTCTCAACACCCAGTAATTAGGACGGCTGATATCTGTGGCATAGCTCACCTGCATCTGCACATTGCCGACGGGCATCGAAAGGCTGAGAGAGGGGAACCAATTGCCGTAAGTCTTGCTTTGGTCGGCCACATACTTGCCGTCGTCATAATATTTGAAATTCACATTCTCATACCGTAATCCTGCCTCCATGCTCAACTTGCCAAAGTCATGATTATAGGCGAGGAAGGCCGACGCCATGCCTTCCTTGATACGGTTCTTGTCATTGTCGGCAAGCGAGGTTGGCGTGATGGCGTAGTCGGTATTGCGATTGGTAAAAGAGTATTCGCCACCGACGGACAGCTCGCCACCCCAAAGCGGATGGGTGAGCACCAGCTTGGAAGCTATCAGACGATTGTACTTGGTTGTGATGCTGTTGACGAACTGGCTCAGAATCTTCTGGCCCGACTCCTGATACTTTTCGTCGGTATTGCAATCATTGTATTCCTTCGACCAAAACCAGTCGGTATTGAAGTCTATACCCAACTTGCCCACTTTGCCTACATAATAGACATTACTCGAGCATGTGCTATTCTGTGTCAGATAATGGGTGAGAGAATGGGACAGTTCTGACAGAGCGTCATCCTGCAGCAAATAGCCGATGTTGTTCTCATCGTAATTTTGCTTAGGACTGCGAATGAAGCTAAAGCTCGCTCCCAGCGAATTGCTGTCGTTCAGCTGATAGCTCGCACTCAGGCGACTGTTCATCGCCTCCGTTTTCCAGGTCCGCCGTATCTGTTCCTGTTGGTCCCACTTCTTGTCAAGATAGGTGATTTGCTCCACGTCCTTGTTCTCAGCCGAGTTTTGTCTCGCTCCGGAGACATATACGCCAAGCTCCAGGCCGTTCCTGCGATAGTGCGTATTCAATTGGCCGGTCCCTCCGAAATTCTTCTCCTCATCACATACTCCCTCAGCGGTCGCCTCAAAGCCGAATCCGTCACCCTGTATCTTCTTCGTGACAATGCGGATAACCGCCTTCGTGCTCGCGGCATAACGGGCGCCGGGGTTGGAGATGACCTCGACAGACTTGATATCATCGGCATGTAAACGGTCCAGCTCGCTCTGGTCTCTCATCTCCCGCCCGTTGATATAGATGACGGGCGCGCCACGGCCAAGGACTTTAATGCTGCCGTTCTGCGCGGATACATTGGGTATGCGGTCGAGCAGGTGTTCTATGGTTCCTGCCTTCTCGAGTATAGAGCCGGCAACGATAGTCGTCATTCCGCCATTCTTCAAGATGGTCTTTGGCAGAGACGATTTTACCACCACCTCACTGAGCATCTTGGTGTCCACTTCCATCTTGATGACTCCCACATCCTCACCCTCACAATCCTTGCAGACTGTCTTGTAGCCTACACAAGTGACCTTGATGATTCCCCCATTGCAGGAAGCGTCGATGGAGAAACGGCCGTCATCTCCACTCACAGTTCCCTGGACAAATGCAGAATCTTGCCGATTGAGAAGTACGACATTGGCAAAAGACAGAGGATCGCCCTTGTCATCTACAATCTTACCAGAAATTTGTTGTGCCATCATTGGGATCGTCGCCAACAAGCACATGACTGCCGTGAAGATTAACTTTCTCATAATTAATTCTACCTTTTTCATTACTCTATGCGGATATGCCCAAACATAGAGGTAGCCTATTTTAAGATCCTGAAAACGAACGTTCTTTGGAAAGTGTACGCCCTTTTAACCAGACGAGGCTGTGTCGACCTTCGCCAGGTTCCGGGACAATTGCATCAAAACGCAAGCGAACGGCTCGTGTTGTCTTATTTTGCATTTCAGGTGCAAAGGTATAAAGGCTTTTTAAAACTATATAATTTTCACAAAGGCATTTAAACTACATTAAGCTATATTACACACAGTTTCACTTTGCATAATGATACACAAACCGTCGTTTTACTTACCTTTTCTCCACTTATCTGTATCCCATCCTATCGGATACATCAATGGCGCTGTCTTGCCGTACCTCGGTTTTAAAGCTTCTTATGCTATTAACCATATAAATCCTGTTAAAGGGTTGGCTGCCAACCTATCATCTATCGCTGTCTTTCATGCTTAAAATCATCGTACCGCCTGTGTACGATCAAATAAAAATGATGTGTCGCGACAAGGATCAAAGATGCAAGCGACACCCATAAAAAGGCAATGCCATTTCCGCCGTTCCCTTATTCCGGAGCCTTGCACAAGGAACTTGCGAACCCAATGGCAGGGACCGGTTAATGCCGTGAAAAAGCGCTCCTTCCGCTGTAGAGAAACAGATATCAGACGGCTCCGGGACTGAGAGTCATCCCGTCCATGATAGTTTGCCGGTCATCCGTAGGCAAGCCATCACATATCCGGGAGAAAAAATTCCGCCTCTTGTCATTGTAGACAAGCCGCATTATTTTGCGTATCAGGCTTAGCCATCCCCTAGTCTTGATACTATTATCCAGGCGTTTACTTGCATGGCCATGCCCTTCTCCTCTCCTATAATAATATGTGCTCCGCCCCCACGGAACTTTCTCATAGGTAAGCTGTCATCTGAGGGCCGGTCTTCCGGAAGACGGGCCGGCTTCATCCCGCTGCATCTTGAACGACAGGATGAAGCCGGCCCTTTCCCACTCTATGCCGTTTTCTTCCAGAACGCCAGCGTGATGACAAGGCTGACGGCCACCATGGCCGCACCTCCGATGACGGTTCCCGTCCATCCCATCAGACTATACATCGTTCCGATCAGGAATGTGCCGAACGAGCCACCCACGAAATACGTGACCATGAAGATCGTATTCATACGTCCGGATGCCTCAGGACAGAGCTGCATCGTCGCCGTCTGGTTGGAGAGCTGGATGCACTGCATGCCGATGTCGATAAGGATCACGCCCGCTATGATGCCCCACAGCCGACTGTCGAACATAAAGAAGAGAGCCCACGACAACAGCATCAACCCGCACCCCAAGAGGGTGAACAAGCGGATGCCGTAGCGGTGGATATATTTGCCCACCCCGGCGGCCGTGGCCGCTCCTACGATACCGCACAGGCCCAGCATGCCGACGACATCGCTACCGGCATGATAGGGTGCCTCTTTCATACGGAACGCCAGACAGCCCCACATGCCCAACATCGACCCGAAGGCGAGACCCGAACGGAGGGAAAAGACCATCGACCGTGGATAGCGCCTCAACAGGCGACCGATGCTGACCATCAGCGAGCCGAACGATCCCTTATAGGACGAGGGCACGTCGGGGAAGATGCGGTAGATGACCACCGCGGACACCGCCATGGCCACCAGTGAGACGAGATAGATGGCACGCCAGCCGAAGACGTGACCCACATAGCCGCTGACCACCCGCGAGCCGAGGATGCCGATGAGCAGACCACTCAGGATGATTCCTGTCTTACGCTCCTTCTCCGTGGGACGGGCATAGACCGACACGAAGGGCATGAACACCTGCGGGCACACCGAACAGAAGCCGATGACCAGCGACGCGCCCAGCAGCAAGGCCGTATGGTGGGCGAGATAGAGCGTCACCAGGGCAAGCATCAGGGTAAAGAAGCAGACCAGCACCGTGTTGCGACGGTTGTACTTATCACCCATCGGCACAATGGTGAACAGGCCGAGGGCATAGCCTACCTGCGAGAACACCGGGATCAGGTTCACCTCAAAGGTGGTGAGCGAGCAGTCCTGAGCGATCAGGTTGAGCAGTGGCTGACAATAGTAGATATTGGCTACGGAGATACCGGCCATCACGGCCAGCGCATAGGTAAGCGACATGGGGATGCCCCCGTCGGGACGAAGTATTATCTTATTGTGATTCATACGTTTTATTTAAGCAAGAAGGCTTCCTGCCGTCACCTTGCCTCGACGCAGCCCGACCGACCTTCGACACAGACGGCGGACGGACTGCCCGGCAATGGTACGGAATCCTTCGGACCTCCAATGACCCTTCGGGGCTAAGGGCAGGACAAAGGTACTACTTTTTTCATACTTCCTCAAAGTTTTTTCTTTCCCATAAAAGGGATATCGTCAAACTCTTCGTACTTTTGCAGCAAGCAGCGTGGCCCCGAGGCCACCGACAGAAGCCGGCAGGCACATATCCCTCCGGCTGTCTCTCATCCGTTTTTACACATACCGTCATGACAGATCAAGATCTTTACCCCTCCTACGATTCCGCCACCCTCCTCCATCCCCTATCCTGGCAAGGTGCTCTCCCGGACCATCTCAACTGCCCGTTCTACTACGAGCCTGACGCCTTGTGCTCATTGGCCATGAAGGAGGTCATGACACTGCTGCGGGGTGGCCATGCCGACGGTTGGGAGCCGCTTGACGAGACGTTCCGCCAAGAGGCCGGGCAAGGAAAGATGTTCGGAGTGCTTGTCGTTGATGACGGCCGGCACCATTCCTGCTATCTTGCCGGCTTCAGCGGGCAGATCGGCGGACAGAGTGACGGTCCCGGATGGGTGCCGGCAGTGATGGACTATCTGCAGCCCGACGGCTACTTCAAGACCCACGAGGCAGAGATCGTTGCCGTCAGCCGGAGGATCAAGGCGCTGGCCGGGAGTGAGGAGCGGCAACGGCTGGCCGCCGAGATCGACCGTCTCAGACAGGAACGCGACCGCCACGTGGCTGCCCACCGCGCTACGATGAGCGCCTCGAAGCAGCGACGCGACGCCATGCGCCAGAGCCTTGAGGACAGCCGGCACGAATGTGGAGGCGACTGGCTGCGGGCCCGGCTCATACGGGAGAGCCAATTCCAGAAAGCCGAGCTCAGGAGGATCAAGGCGCGCTGGAACACACGCATCACGGAAACGGAAGAACGGCTGAGAGCCATCGACCGGGAAATAGTCCAGCTGAAAGCGAAAAGGAAACAGATGAGCGATGAGCTGCAGCTATGGCTGCACGAAAAGACAATACTTCTCAATGGCAACAGCCTCAACGACGGCGCGGCGCAGGCCAAGAACGTCCTGGAGATATTCAGGGAATACGGTGAGGAGCACGGCCATCCCGACCTCCTTCCTCCCTCCGGCACGGGAGAGTGCTGTGAGCCCCGGCTGCTGCAGGCTGCCTACCGGCTGGGCCTCCGTCCTCTCAGCATGGCCATGTTCTGGTGGGGCGCGAGCCCGAAAGAGGAGATACGGCACGAAGGACAGTGCTATCCCGCCTGCAACGCCAAGTGCAAGCCCCTCCTCTCGTGGATGCTCCAAGGCATCCCCGTGATGCCCAACCCGCTGGAGAGCGACGACCGCCACCCGCTGGAGATCGTCTTTGAGGATGCGGACATCAGCGTGGTGAACAAGCCCTCCGGCATGCTCTCCGTGCCCGGAAAGAACGGACGGGAAAGTGTGGAAAGCGTCATGCGGCAGCGGCTCGGCATCCCCGACGACTGCCCCATCATCGTCCACCGTCTCGACATGGACACGAGCGGACTGATGATCGTGGCCCATCATGAGCGCGCCTACCATCACCTGCAAGACCAGTTCCTGCGCCATGAGGTTCACAAAAGATACGAGGCACTGCTCGAGCGTCCTCTCCACACGGAGAAAGGGACCGTCAGCCTGCCCCTCCGTCCCGATCCGGACGACCGGCCGCGGCAGGTGGTCGACTACATCCATGGCAAAGAAGCCGTCACCCGCTACGAGAGGATCGGCACCGACCGCGTGTCGCTGTGGCCGGAGACCGGACGCACGCATCAGCTGCGCGTGCACTGCGCCCACCGCGAAGGCCTCGACAATCCGATCAAGGGCGACCGGCTCTATGGCACGCAGCACGAGGGACGCCTCTGCCTGCATGCCGCCGAGATCACCTTCCGGCATCCTACCACCGGAGAGAAGCTGACCTTCACGACCGCCGTACCTTTCTGACGACAGGAGGCCGGCATAAGGGCGACCACCCCGGAAGGCCGGCCTTGCCTGCCCTACCGACCTAACAGGCGAAAGGGATCATCTCTTTGCCCGGAAGAAACTGAGCATGAGCTGGCGGCACTCCTCCTCAAGGATGCCTGCCGTCACCGTAGCCTTAGGATGGAAGGCCCGCGGCGCATACGCATGGTATCCCCGCTTCTCATCGCCCGCACCATAAACGATACGGGCCACCTGCGCCCAACCGATGGCACCCGCACACATCGTACAAGGCTCCACCGTGACATAGAGGGTACACTTCTGCAAATACTTGCCGCCAAGCGTATTGGCAGCCGCCGTGATGGCAAGCATCTCCGCATGGGCCGTGACATCGTTGAGGGCCTCTGTCTGATTGTGTGCCCGGCTGATGATACGGTCGCCGGCCACCACGACAGCACCGATGGGCACCTCTCCCTCGTCCAGTGCCCGCTCCGCCTCGCGCAAGGCCATGCGCATGAAGCGCTCGTCGCGCTGCTGCTGTGTCTCTTCTTCCTGCATGATCGTAAAAAAAATGATTGTTGTTCCTTTTATGCTAATACACTACAAAAATACGACAAACCGTTTGAAATAAGAAATAAAATCCTTATTTTTGCCGATTGATAATCCATCAGCCATACAATATGCGAAAATCAATCAGTGATACCATACGGATCATTCCTTCCCTCTTCAAGAAGAACAAGACTCCCGACATTCAATATATCCACCTCGACGAGACGGTAAGCACGAATGACTACCTCCGCACCCTCCCCGGCAACGACGGGGAGACGGCCGACGGACAGGGAGACCGCAGGCAGGGCGCACAGGCGCAACCGCGTATGACCGTCGCCTGGACCGACTTCCAGACGGCCGGACGCGGGCAAGGAACGAACAAATGGGAAAGCGAGCGGGGCAAGAACCTGCTCTTCTCCATCCTCTGCCACCCCGTGATGCTGCCCCTGCCGATGCAGTTCATCATCTCCGAGGCACACGCCCTCTCCCTCTACGACACACTCTCGCAGAAGGCGGAAGGCTTCAGCATCAAATGGCCGAACGACATCTACTGGCACGACCGGAAGGTCTGCGGCACGCTCATCGAGAACAGGATCCATGGAGGACACATCTACGACTGCATCATCGGCACGGGCGTCAACGTCAACCAGCAGACCTTCTGCAGCGACGCGCCCAATCCCATATCACTCTATCAGATCCTCGGACAGGAGACCGACCGCGAGGCGCTGCTCCACGAGATCGTCACACGCTTCGACGAATATCTCCAGTGCATCGTCAACGGTGACTACGGCACCATCGCCGGCCGCTACATGAGCTTCCTCTATCGCCGCCACGGCTTCTTCACCTTCCGTGACAGCGAGGGCGAATTTGAGGCGGCCATCGTGGAGGTGGAAGACAACGGACACCTCGTTCTCCGCGACCATGAGGGATGTACGCGCATCTATGCCTTCAAGGAGGTAGAGTTCGTCATACCCGCAGACGACCGGGCGTAAGCGAAAGCACCCGGAAGCCTTCCACGACCCATGACCATCAACAGACAACAACTCATAAAACATAAACGAACATGAAAAGACTATTGACTACCCTGGCTCTGGCTGCCACCACCTTTGGCGCCTTTGCACAGAACACGCTGCACATCGAAGGCAGCAACGAGATGATCGGCGACTCGGTCTATGTCATCACCCGGGCCACTTTCCGCAATCCTCTCGGCGTGGCCGTCAAGGATGGCAAGTTCAGCGTTGACATGCCATTGTCGGAAGTGCAGACCGTATATGTAATGGGCAAGCCCAAGACACCGAACGACCGTGGCGTGCGCTTCACCCTCCTCGGCGTACCCGGTGAGAAAGCCGTCTACAGCGCAGAGGGCACCCACTTCTACATCACCGGCTCACAATTCTACAAGGAGTTCGACACCATCGACCGTGCCACGGAGAAGATGGAGAAGCTGGAGGATGCACGCGACTATGTGGTGAACTACGCCAAGGAGCATCCCACGAGCGAGGCTCCCGTAGCCATGCTGGCTTCCCTGGGCTATGAGGCCGCACAGGACATCGAGAAGGCGCTGACGCCCGAGGTGCGCAACGGACGTATGAAGGCATACATTGACAACGTGATGGCCGGTCTGCAGAAGCAGCACGAGGAAGACCTCGCCGCCGCAAAGAAGCAGGGCGCCGGTGTCGTCGCTCCCGCCTTCACGCTGAAGGACATCAACGGCAAGGATCTCTCACTCGCTTCCCTGAAAGGCAAATACGTAGTGCTCGACTTCTGGGGCTCATGGTGCATCTGGTGCATCCGCGGCATTCCCAAGATGAAGGAGTACTACAACAAGTATAAGGGCAAGTTCGAGATCCTCGGCATCGACTGCAACGACACACCCGAGAAATGGAAGGCTGCCGTAGAGAAGCATCAGCTGCCCTGGCTCCACGTGTACAACCCACGCGACTCCAAGGTGCTCAACGACTACGGCATCCAGGGATTCCCCACGAAGATCCTCCTCGATCCGGAAGGCAAGATCGTCAAGACCGTTGTCGGTGAAGATCCCTCTTTCTATACCTTGCTCGACGAGACATTCGGTAAATAAGCCGAACGGCAAGACGACACATTGCAGGGGGCGTATCAAAAAGCCCTCATCATAACGGAAG
>ULPL01029355.1_pt1 | contig 27434 bp, 15 predicted proteins | sample 1953481 | NCBI WGS metagenome assembly ULPL01 (sample SAMEA4835628, study PRJEB28245) | human gut metagenome | biome: gut microbiome; material: fecal sample | place: Denmark | collected 2008 | reverse complement strand
ACATCATCAGCCGGGCAGATACAGCTTCCGTTAGCACAGCCGCACAGAAGGCGTCCGCCAATCACATGCCTTGCGTCATGCGTGCACTTCGTGCACTTCACAAGGAATCCTCCCGCTTATGCGGGGCCCCTCCTTATGAAAAAAACCGCTCAATCCATCCTGTAGACGATCCGAGCGGCTTTTTATATAAAGGTTTTGTGAGAGTTAAATTTGTTGTTCCTTACTTCTTCTGTACATACTTGAGACAGTCAAGAGTTACAGCGGCAAGGATGATGATACCTTCGAATATGAACTGAAGGTTTGTATCAATACCAAGAATGGTAAGTGAGTAGGTAAGTGATGTGAAGATAAGAACACCAGTTACAACACCGGAGATCTTACCGATACCACCTGTGAATGAAACACCACCAACAACGCAGGCTGCTATGGCGTCCATATCCCAGCCCTGTCCATAAGCTGCACTACCTGAACCAACCATTCTGTTACACTCAAGCCATGATCCGAATCCGTAAAGGATACCGGCAAGGATGAATGCGCCAAGTGTTACCTTGAAAACTGATATACCTGAAACTGCTGCTGCCTCTGGGTTTCCACCTACAGCGTACAGATTCTTACCAAATGTAGTCTTGTTCCAGATGAACCATACTACTACGATTGCAACTACTGCCCAAATGATAATAGTTGGGAAGTTTCCTATTGTTGGGATGAACATATTTGGTATTGCTGAATCAATAGCACCAAACGAAACACCCTTTGTCGCATATGTTACAAGTCCGAAGATGATCAGCATGTTCGCCATTGTTGAAATGAACGGATGCATCTTGTACTTCGCCATGAAGAAACCTGCAATACTTGAAAATACTGTTGTGAGGATAATACATGCAACAAGTGCAAATAGTGCTTTTCCTACAACCGGCATACTTGAGAAATCAAATATGTGTCCAAACACACCACCTGTATTTGCACCATTGTGCATGATAATGGTAGCTGTAACCATACCCATACCAACCATACGTCCAATCGAAAGATCGGTACCGGTCAGGAGGATAAGTCCCGCAACGCCGAGTGCCAGGAACATTCTAGGTGATGCCTGCTGAAGTATGTTCAGTATATTGGTAACTGTGAGGAGCTGTGTGTTCTTCACAATTGGAGTGATGATACAAAGTGCAATGAATATCAACACGATTACTATATACAGACCGTTCTTGTAAAGGAACTGTGTTGTGTTGAATGTGTACTTGTAATTCTCAAATTTCTGTGCTCTGCTCTGTATGAATGTGTACTTGGACATTCTAAGGAGATCTATCAGATGATACTTGTGTGAAAATGCATCATGCTTTCTGTCCTTAATCTCCTGAAGTCTTGACTCATGTGTCATCTGTGCATCAAAGAGCTTGTTCTTGTATACATATTTCTCGTCCTTGATCTCCTCCGGATCAGAGAGTTTTGCAAGTGTCTGCTCATGCTCTGTCTTAAGTGTTGCCTTTACTCTCTCATAGGACTCATTTTCTGCTGCCTTCTCAGTCTCGCAGCTTGCCACTACTTTGCTGTAGTACTCGCTGTCATAATGCTCCTTAAGGTATCCCTCTGCGTCAGCGATAAGCTTTGCAACCTTATCCTTATTGGCTGCCTCAACTGCCTTTGCCTTCTCCAGGGCTGCCTTATCCTTTGCGATTATGCTATCCTTTTCTTCCTTTGATAAATTCTTATCTTCTTTTGCGATAGCTATATGGTTCTTCAAACTACGAACCTTGTCAGATCCATCAACTCGAAGTTCATCGATCTGAGCCTGTATCTTTCCAACATATTCATCAATCGGCTTGAGGAGTTTTTCCTCTGCATCAGCCGAAAGGATCATATTTTTATCTGCCATATCCATGCTCCTCTCTATTACAAATATTTAGCACTAAGTCTTAACAATTCTTCCTGATTAGTCTCCTTGGTATTTACAATTCCGGCAAGGTGTCCATTTGACATAACACCTATACGGTTTGTGATACCCAGGATCTCCGGCATCTCAGAGGAGACAACTATGATAGTCTTGCCCTGCTTTGCCATGTTGATTATAAGTTCATATATTTCATACTTGGCTCCTACATCGATACCTCTTGTAGGATCATCCATCATGAATACATTTGGTGAACGCTCAAGCCATTTTCCGAAGATAACCTTCTGCTGATTACCACCGGACAGGTTGGCGATCATATCGTCAGGTCCCATACACTTGGTGTGCATGACCTTGATCTCCTCAGCTGTGGCACGAACCATGCTGTCATGTGACAGTGCCACGCCGCTCTTGTAGTGGTTCATATTTGCAATGGTGGTATTGAAGGTGATATCTGCCTTGAGGAAGAGACCATTTGCCTTTCTCTCCTCAGTGATGAGGGCAAATCCGTGATCCATAGCATCCTTTGGACCGGTGAAGTTCATGATCTTGCCACCATACATTACATTTCCTGCTGCTCTTGTACGAATACCAAATATAGTTTCCAGGAGCTCTGTACGACCTGCGCCAACCAGACCATAGAGACCGAATATCTCACCCTTCTTCACATCAAATGTGATGTTCTGGAGCTTCGGTGCATACTTTGTGGAGAGTCCCTGTACTGAGAGGATCGTCTCACCCGGCGTATTGTCGACCGGTGGGAATCTGTTATCAAGTGAACGACCAACCATGGCTGATATAAGCTCATTCATGTTGGTGTCCTTGCTATCCTTTGTCATGACCAGACAACCGTCTCGGAGAACTGATATCTGATCACAGATCTCGAATATCTCATCCATCTTATGTGAGATGTAGATCAGGGAAATTCCCTGCTCCTTGAGCTGTCTCATCATCTTGAAAAGCTTTGCAACCTCAGGTGCTGTCAATGATGATGTAGGCTCATCAAGTACGATTACCTTGGAATTGTACGAGATAGCCTTTGCGATCTCACACATCTGTCTCTGGGAAACTGACATTCTCTTCATCGGCTGTGTAAGATTGACCGTTATACCCAGCTTTCTGAACAAGTCTGAAGCTTCCTTCTTCATACGGCCCTCATCGATGACTCCAAGAGAGTTCTTTGGATAACGTCCAAGGAACAGGTTGTCAACAACGCTTCTCTCAAGACACTGATTTAATTCCTGATGAACCATCGCAACTCCATTCTCGAGTGCATCCTTAGGGCCAGAGAAATTTACTTCTTTTCCATCTAATATTATTGTGCCTTCGTCCTTCTGATAGGTTCCGAAGAGACACTTCATCATTGTCGATTTACCGGCACCATTCTCACCCATAAGTCCCATGATCGAACCAGGTTTAACATTCAAATTAATATGGTTAAGGACCTTGTTTCTGCCGAATGATTTGCTCATGCCTTGAATCGATAAGATGTATTTATTCTTATCTTCTGCCATATCTCTACTTCCTTTCATTGAACATCAGCCCATTAATAGTCGCCTTCGGCGAGGGCTGATGCTACATATCAAGTTTTCATAGAAAACTTGATACATGCTCTTAGTAAAAGAAGGGTATCAAATGTTTAGTCTGACACCCCTCTGAGTTAAATCATTTCCTATTGATCAATCATCCAGGTAACTTATATTACTTAGAGAGAATTGATGTGTATGATGCTGCATTGTCTGTCTTAACCATGTTGATTGCAAATGCATCGTACTCGCCTGGGTTACCAAGACGGTTTGTGATGTTAGACTCTGTCTGTCCATCACCACCGATGTAATCTACATTCAGGTTAAGAAGGTCATCGTAGTTCTGAAGAAGTGGCTGGTATGTTGAGCTCAGGAAGTTATCTGAAGCGTTGTAGATATCAAGCCATACCTTCTTGCTTGGGCTCTTGCTTGAGTCAAGCTGCTTTGAAACCTTGTCATAAACCTTTGTTGAATCTGTGAAATCCTGATAGTTGTCTGCTGTTACTGCCACATTCAGTGCGTAGTATGATCTCTCGTCTGCGCTGTATCTGTAGTCAACACCTTCCTCAAGCTGGTTTCCAGCCTCGTCTGCTGTACCGATACCAGTATCAACATCTACACCATCAAGTGCATTACGGAGAACTCTCAGTGTCAGGTAAGCCTGAACATCTGCATGCTGTGAAATTGTTCCGCCGTAGCCCTCTGCAATTGCTGCAACTGCATCGCTGTTAGCATCGTATCCAAATGTAGGAACCTTGTTGTCCTTTGCCCAGGCATTGAACATTGACATTCCCATACCATCGTTATTTGAAACAACTACATCGATCTGATCACCAAATGATGCTGTCCATGTTCCTATTGCATTACCAGCTGTAGCTGCATCCCATGTAGCTCCTGCTGAGTTCTTCATCTCCTGTGATGCAAGCTCTCTGATCGTATATGTCTTGCCATCAACATCAAGCTTAGCATCCTGTACTACTGTTGCCTTACCATCTACGTTTGTTCCGGCTGGTGTTGAATCAACTGCTCCGTTTGCATCAACTCCTGTGCCAAGTGCTGAACGAACACCTCTTGTACGTGCGATTGAATCATTGTGTCCGATATCACCGATTGCAAGTACATATCCGATGACTCCATCACCGTTACGATCGATCGTTGCTGCATTTGCCTTGATGTAATCAAGAACCATCTGGCCCTGGAGCTCAGCACCCTGATTAGCATCAAATCCTACATAATATGTGTCCTTGTTGTAGCTAAGAGCGTCCTTGTCAAGCTCTCCTGTTGAACTGTTAGATGGCTGACGGTTGAACCAGCAAAGTGGCTTGTCCTTGTTGGCTACTCCACTGCTTGAGCTTCCGCCACTTGAGCTTCCGCCTGATCCACATCCTACCATTGATAAAGCAAGTGTTGCAGCTGCTGCTACAGCTAAAATTCTTCTTTTTCTCATATTACATTCCCTCCTGTTCTTTGAACATCAGCCCATTTGTAATTGCCTTCGGCAAGGGCTGATGCTGCATGTTAAGTTTTCTGAAACTTAACACATCCTTTGGCTTTGTGTGTTTTATTTTTTCGTCTTGCCTCATTGACTGTACTCATTATAAGTTGATACGGGATTTGAAAGAATAGAATATTTTTGGATTAATTAGCAAAATTTTGTGATTTATTGATTTTTTTATAGATATTTTTACCAATTCACACTGGTTAATAGTTATATGTCAGGTGTATTTTTTGCTTAACACGGGTAAAATTGCATATTGAGTTGGGCAGTTTTGACTCATTCTCGGCATTTTAGTTTTAGTGGAATCTTCTATAACGGCTTGTTTTTATCTTTTTGTTGTTGTTTCGTAGGTTTGTGCATAAAATTATCTCCTTTTTGCTAGAGCGTGGGTTCGACTCACCCACGCTCTTTTTCAGGCTTACATATTCACATTCAAGTAATTTCCACAATAAGGACATTTGCTGGAATATCCAGTCGCTGCACGGAAACTCGAACCACAATTCGGGCATCTGACCGCCACAAGTCTCAGCTTATCCGGCGCCACCGGCTTGTCGTCCATGAGCTCTTCTTCACCTGGAAGCCTCTCATCCCTTACTGAATCCGGATCATAGCCGTATTTGCCGTTGTACTCGAATATATCTATCGTCAGACCTATCGGGTACATGCCGGCACCCCTTGTGAATCCCGTTGGTATTATAGCCTCCCGCTCAACATGGTAGCTGTCAAAATAATGCACGATTGTGTCCATCATATATGTATTGTTCACCCTGACAGAAGTATTCTCCGTGTATCCATATATCTTTGCAGGATACCTCACGCCCTTTTTCACTATCATCTTCTTGTTGTGAACCAATATCGCCACCACTATGTCCATTCCCCCACCGATCAGTAAGAAACCTCCCGGAAGGCTCAACATAGCCAGGGGGAATTTTCCCGGCTCCGCCACAATTGCAAATATAATTCCCACGAAAACGCCGACAGCAAGGAATATACTGCCAACCAAAACCACTATCTTATGAGCCGCATTCATACTATTTCTTCCTTTCTCAAATATCTGCAAAACCCACCGATTCTCTGCTCATACCATGTCTACATCACCATCTGCCAGATTATGTACAATACAAGCAAGTGTCCCGGATAAAATGCATAACAGAAGTATTTAAACCACTTCTTATGGTATCCCAATTTTCCATTGTATAGCCATATCACTGGCAATGCGATTAGCGCAAACGCCTGCTGCGGGAATTCAAAGCTATGTCCCGCTATACTAAATGTATAACAATATCCGCTAAGCAGCTGTGCATTGATATAATACATACACACGAGCTGTGCTATCAATTTCCATGGTTCCTTGCCCCGGAACAGATAGAACATTATAACCATGACAACTCCCGCTCCATAGAAATCAACCATGGTGATCGTTCCTATCACATATCCCACAAGAGTCACAACAATCGCAACCGGGATCCACAGCCATACCTTGCCCGTTTTCCTCACCTTGTCTATCAATGCTATCAGCAGCAATCCTATGAGAAATGTCCAAAGTACATTCTGATGAAACAGATACAGGACACTGTCTCCGGACACAAGATCAAACGGAACTTCAGATATCACCGCAAATATCAGCATTCTGCACAGATATCTGCGGAAATTACTGGTGTGATAAAATCCCTCAACTATCATGAAGGCAAATATCGGAAATGCTATTCTTCCTATGCACGTAAGTATATCCACATACGGAAACAACGTTGCCCACATGTGATCACTGAGCATGCATGCCATCGCAATGATATGCAGCATACAGGAGCTGAATACTCCTGCCTTTATATTCCAGGACTGTTTCCCCGGATCAATCATTTTACCATTCTGTATATCCGTCATATTGATTCCTCCTTTTTATATGACTTCGTCATATTGGTTCCTAATATGTGCCGCCAACTCCTTCGCCCTTGTTAAATCCGAATATGGCGCAGCATATCAGATCTATGATAAACAATACCGACAATGTGATACATATAATGTTCTGCACTTTTTTGCTCTTGGAATTCAGAAATTCACTGAGCTTCGGTGCCGCTATATACACTCCAAACAGGCTGCCCAAACCAAATGCAAGAAGTCCCACCAGACATATTCTTCCATTTACATTAAGAAACTCGTTCTTGTAGTCCCAATACTGTGAATTAAAGAAGAAATCCAGTGCCCAGCTTGCTATGAATTCTATGATTCCACATACCACCATCGCCATAGCAAACAGCTTTGCCTTATCTGCCTTGAAGCGGTCAAGCAGGAATATGATAGCAACGCCGCCGACTCCGTACACAGGCAGCCACGGTCCATACATGGTTCCACGGTTTACAAGAACATGATCCATAACTATATAGAGTACGACCTCCCACAGCCATCCTATAAAACAGAACACAAAGAAGACGAAAATGAAGTCCCTGAGACTGTATTCACTCTTCACCTTCATTCCCTCAGGCACCTCGACCGCGACATCCTGGAGAATATAGGCCGGTTTAGTCCATACCTCAGCAACTCCCGCGTCTCCTGCCGACTGATAAGCAGCCTCGATAGCCTTTTTGTTATATGGTGCAGCATTGAATGCTTCCTCGACAAAATTTTCCACACCTATATTCTGTCTGAACCAGAAGTACATCTCCACATCAAGCTCCATCTGAAACGGTAATGCTACCAGAAGTCCTGCAACCGGTATAGCCTTGATCATCCACACGTGGATGCACGACAGATCCGTCAGGAACATTTTCCACTTATAGCCTCTCGTCATCTCCCTTGACATGTTCTTCGCATCTCTCCACTTGAGTCTTGGATTCTCCGCCAGGAGATATGGAACCATCCTATACTGATAATACTTGTACACACCACCGATTATCGTGAGCCACCAGAGTGTCATAACAACATTGTAACAGAACATGACCCACATAAGTCTGAGTAAATAATGTCTGTGGAAAGGTGCAAACATCCGGTTGACGGACACCTTGTCACTGTATCTGCACTCCATGGCATAACGGCATTTGCCCACTATCGCCGCACTCTGTATAAAGAAATGGACAACAGCCATGATAAGAGCAGATATCAGGAGCATCACTATGACCTCGCCGGGATTTCTCTCCACATATGCCGTGTTGGCGCCTAAAAGCTTGATGATCCAGGTCTGCTTCGCCGTCACCGAGTCTATCGCACGGGCTACTGTCTCGGCTTTTTTCTCCGACATATGCTCAATCATCGGCATATTCTTTACATACTCCTTGAGTATGGTCACATTGTCAGCCTCATGCTCGGTCTCCTGTCCAAGCACCTGATCTATTCCCTTCACGAATTTTGTCTGGGAAGAATCATCTACCCCAAGATAAGAGAAAATAAAACACACAGCGACCATAGCCATCCAAGCCATAAGTCCACGTTTAAATACCGTGTTCCACGCTCCCTTTTTAAGCTGTTTCCTGTTCCAAGTCATTATAATACATTCTCCCTTATAGAATTTTAAATGTTATCATCTTACGTCTATATCCCGCATTTTTAATGTCACATCACTCAGGCAAACTGTGAAACTCATAACCTGAATCCCCCTAGATGAAGTCGAAGGTTGCCTGCTCATAGGAAAGTTCCTGATATTCCAGTTCTTCCTGATCCGTCTTACTGGTGTAGTCCACCACTACCGTCTGCTGCTTTCCGCCCACCATCTGCTGTCCCAGGATATAGTTCACATCAAAGCGTCCTGTGATGGCCGGTGTCGCGCCACGGGCAGGTACGATGAGCTGCACATGATTAGCTGCCAGCATGGCAAATATAGGCTCCCATATGTATATATCCTTCGCCGCACCAAACGGGTTGTCAATAAATATTGTTTTAGACTGTACCGACTCCTCCGGTGCCAGGCTGTACATTCCTGCAATGTAGTTGATGACAGCAACCAGAAACTGAATGTAGATACCCTGGGACTGTCCTGTACTTCCAACAGCTTCCTCATACCTGAGATACCGGCTCTGCTCCTTTATCCTCTCCCTCTTGTAGAGATTGAGTCTGATGGCATTCATATCTGTAACCATGACACCGAACAGCTTCTTGAGGCCCAGACAGTCACGGATGTACTTGATCCTCTTTCGTTCATCCTCGTAGGAATCCGCACCCTTCACTATATCATCTATATAATCAGACATCCTCTGCTTTACAAATTCATCCTTCACGTAAGGTATGGTGAGATCGACCATCTTGATGACATCATCGCCCACCGTGATACGTGACAGCTTTGGAAGCTTCTCAAGCTCAGTCTTCACATCCATACATCTCTGTACACACTGATTCTCGAAGTTCTCCTTGATGGCAACCATATCCTCGATACCCTTCTCAACGCGCTCCTTCTCCAGCTTGATAAACTCAATAATCTGAAGAAGATTTGCCAGAAGTTCCTTTGCCTGACTGTAGGTATCCGGAACCTGCACATCCTGTCTGATCGTATTGGCCATCTCGAATACACCCATCTCCACTAGTGTATCCGCCGTCTGTCCCTTGAATCTCATGATCTCATTCTTTGCGCGGTCAAGGGCTTTCATGCTCCTGTCGTACTTCATGAGACTTGTCTCAAATAACTGTCTGAGGGTATCCATGTCTTCATCCAGTACATTTCCACCGGACACATCTATGTCATTTGTATCGACTATTCTCTTTACATCCTTGTACAGATCCACCATGAAACCATACTGCTTATAGTAATCGCTGTACGCCTTCTCAGCTTCTTTGAATATGCGGTTCATATCCGCAAGCACCGCATCTCCATTGGCTATGGCTGTATCTGCATCGGCTGCAGATATCTCCTCACGTACATAGCTGCCATCGCCGTATGTGCGGTTGATGTTCTCTATCGCATACTCTATGCTTCCCTCAAGCTTGCTATACGCCTTCTGGTCAGCCTTCTGCTGCTGCATCAGCGACGCCTCTATCAACGTGAGCCTTGCCAGCTCATCGTCCATCTCCCTGAGATTGTCCTCAGACGTCGGATAGAGCTCTCCTGCCCCGGCAAATACCGCCATGTCAAAGCCTCTCTTCTCTATGGTCTTCTGTATTCTGTCCATTGACTTCTTCAGCGCATCCATGAGCTTCTTCTTGTCCTCAAGATCCGGCGCATGCTCCTTTGAAACCGCCAGCATAGCCATAAATTCCTGTTCAAGCCGTTCATCTGAAATGTCCAAAGTCTCCTTGTATTCCTCCGGTATTCCGTCCTGCCATGCTGCAGCAGCCACGCCTGCACCATCTGTATTTTCAGCAACTCCCGCATTCTCAGACTTCGGCAGATACGGTTCGAAATACTCCGTCCACTTGTACTGGATATCCTCTATATTCCTTGTAAGCCCCGCAAGCTTTGACTCAGTCTCTCCAACCGTCGTCGACCACTTCAGCACATCGCTCTGAAGTCCTGACAGCTTTGCCACAAGGTCAGACTTCCTCTGCTTATACTCGGCAAGTCTCTGCTCCTCCGGTCTTGCAAGATCCGACAGCTGCTCTATCATGACAAATGTCTGTCTTCTGTCAGATTCCTTCTGCTGACTCTGCTGCAGGTCTCCATATCTCTCGGTGTTATTCTTAAGCTCCGTCTCCGTAACCTTGATCGATGTCTTAAGCTCCTCAAGCTCATCCTTCTTATCGAGCAGTGCCTGGTTCAGCTCTCTCTCCCTGTCCTCGGCACCTGTATATCTCGCATCCACAAGCCTTGTAACAAATGCAAGATCCTCCTGATAAGTCGCAAGCTTCTCATTTATCAGACTGATCTCCTCCGTGAGACCTGCTATCTTATCAGCATTTGCCTTTCTGGCGTCCTCTATGGAGTCCTTAGACATGAAATATTTCCTGTCTCTTCCTATGATAAGCATGTTCTCGGCGGGAACTATCGCTGAGTCTGAAAGCTTATCCATATCGTACACCATTACACATTCGCTGCCGGTGTCTATCGAACCGAGATTTATATCGTCCTCCAGACTATCAAATCCCTTTGTCACAACACTGTACGGCAGGTATGGATTTGCCTGAAGCAGCTCCTCCTTTGTATCACCCGGGAGTGCCGACAGATAATCCGCACCATGCATGGCCATGAGCCCATGTCTGGTGGAGATGTAGTTTATCACAGTCTCAGCACCCTCCGACGGTGGAAATGGTCTGCCATCCTCATAGCATTTCGCAAGCTTTGTCAGTCTGTCGATCTCCTGCTGGCGCTTGATCGTCTCTGTTATGGTGCCCCTAATCCTGTCATTTATAACACCTGTTATATCCTGTGGATTCTCCACAGAGTATACTGCCATGATGCTGTCGAGCTGGCTTCCCGACTGCCTGTACGCCTCGGCGTCAAGCCTTGCATCCTCGCAGCTTCTCTCCAGCGCATCATACTCAGCCTGCACAGTCGTCAGTCTGTATCTGTCATCGTACAGCTTTGTCCTGCCATCTGCTATGGCTATCTCCAACTCTGTCATCTCAGCAAGTATCCTGTCAGACTCCTCCTGAGCCTTGTTCATCATATCCTTCACATCACCCACTACGAGCAGGTTGACCGATGCAGCCATCTCACTTATTCGGGCACTTATCTCATCAATCTTGGCTGTGGCATCAGCGATATTGTTCTCCGCCACCGCCTGGGCGATCTCGCCCTCCCTCATGACCTTTCTACAGTACTCCGCCTCCTCAAGTGCGTGATCATAGCTGGTCTGGGCCTCTTCCCTTGCCGCCATGAGCTCTGCAAGCTTCTTCTCATCACGGATGCGTCTGTTGTACGCATACACCGCCATCTTCTCACTGGATGATCCGATGTTGTTTCTTATATTGTCGACTATCAGTCTGCTCTCTTCGTACTGTCGCTTGTTCTCCCTGTATACAAGGTAGTCATTTGCACTCTCCTTGTAGCCGATCTGGTTTTTCAGCTCCGCAAGCTTCTTCTCATTGTCCTCTATCTGCGTGGCAGTGTCATCCATCTTGCGGTTCATGTCCTCAAGGCGCAGATAATCCCTGGTGACCCTGAGATTTGCCAGACGCTTGTTCTGCTGTTCCATCTGCTCCCCGGCGTCAGCCTTTGCCTTCGCCAGCTCCTCCATATGGGTGTCGCCCTCCTGTGTACACGCCCTTCCTGTGGCATACACATCGGCCAGGCCCTTACATATCCTGTCGTTGTCCTCGTAGAGACCTATGCATGAGTTCACCTTGCCCTCGAGCACATTTATCAATTCTATCTGGTGGTCATAGTTGGCTATGTCACGCTTTCTCTGTGCCAGAACGTTCAGCTTGTCCTTGATGTCGAGAAGAGTCTCTGCCATGGTGTCTTCCTCACCGTTTCGTCCTGTCTTTGTGGCAAATGCCTTCTCTATGATCTCCTCTATAAGCAGATCCTCCACGACCTTCCTTGTGGTCCTGTAATTTGTCTCAAAATACGTTCTTACATGCCCCTCTGTCTTGTTGATTCCACGTATGATTTCCCAGTGGCTCTCGTGGAGACCATAGCCACTTATAAATCTCTGGTACTCGCCCTTCTTGTCAAATACCCTGATCTCCAGGCTCATATCCCTGTGTCCGAGATCCTTGAGATATGTCTTTAAACCGTTGAATGTGATCCTCTCATTACCCTCCGACAAAGGAAGGTTCACTATGTCATTCTTGTTATATTCCCTGTAGAAAATGCAGTAATTAAAATACTCTATGGATGCAGTGTCCTTCTGTACCTCCCCGGCATCCGCCGTATCCTTTGCCTTTCTGGCACAGAATCCGGTGGTCATGTATCTGTAGCCATCCTTTATATCAGCCTCGTCAAGCTTCCACTCGATCAGCGAATGGATGACTGTGTTGCCGCCGCCCGCACGGAAAAGCTTCTCCACAGGCTGCTTCTCATCCAGAGTACAGTTCGGTATCAGGTTCTGAAGGAGCAGAAGCATGAGAATACTCTTGCCTCCTCCATTTGCCAGATCATACAGCGTGTTCTTTCCATACATTCTCATGGTGAAGTCATCGTACTGCTGTGTACCAAAGTTATATTTTACATTGTTGACCCTTATCCTGTTGATACTAGGCATCCTCTTCTTCACCTCCAAGCAGCTGATACAGCCGTCCTCTGTATTCCTCAAAATAGTTCTCCGACAAAGCTTTCATCCTGTCTGTCGGATAGTACCTGTCCGCATTCTCCACAAATAACCGCTGGGCCGACATGAAGTTGAACACCAGCTTCACATAACCCGCCCGGGATGCCTTGGACGCCCTGGCGCTGTCGCCCTCCTGATTGCCCGTCACCGCCGGGAGCTCATCCCACAAAAGCGCTATCGCCTTGAAGCTGTCCTGCTCCACCTCATCAGTTGACAGAACATCAAGCTTCTTCGTTATGTCCGCAAGATATTTGCTTGTCTCATCTATAATGTTCTCTGACTTCACATACTCCCTGAACTGATAGCTGGATGAATCCTTGTAAAAATAGAGAAGTGTCATATACATAATAAAGTAACACAGATAGAGCTCCTTGTTCAGACGAAGTCCCAAAAGCTTCTTCATGTCGTCATTCGTATAGCCAAATACCCTGTTGCCCTCTCCGGCAGTTATATACAGGCTGTCATTGTACTCGTACAGTGACAGGTTCATCTTCTTCATCATATTCATGACGATGTCGTACACCTCGGCATTGCCGTAGAATTCATCGTACAGCGGGCCGTTGTCGGGATGCTTCTTGCAGATCTCCTCACCTGATATTAACTTGGAATATATCTCTATCGCCTTGTCCAGATTCTTACTTTCCATCTTTTTCTCCTATTCTCCGTACAATCACTCTCAGCTGGTTTTGTTAAACTGAATTCCCGTAACGTACATGTCCTCGCCAATCTGTATCTCTTCGTCTGGATGGAATTCCAGTGTAAATGTCATGCCTCTGAACGCATCCAGTGTGAGTTCCGGTGCATACATCTCACGGGAGAGACCGGATCTGCTGCCACCAGCCTGATCTCCAGATACAGATGCCGCCAGCGTTTTTTCGTCAACTTTCTTTATTCTCTCTATGTGATCTACCAACATTCCCTCCAGCATAGTGTCCGGCTTTGCCAGTATCTCATCCACGCTGTACCTGTCCTTCTGAGCCAGGTGTGTGAGGAAGGAATAGTAATCTTTGTTGTCATAGATTTCTTTTCCAAACTTAACTTCAAGTATTCCATTGAATTCCTTGAGACTCAGGTGTCCCCATTTGTTCAGCTGGTCAAGAAGCTCGTGGAACAGCTTTGTGAAGTTGGCACTTATCTGTTCATCGAGCAGTTCATCTTCGTAACGGAAGCTCGGATCAAGCTGCTCCTTCTTCACCTTTGTGGTCTTCGCATTGTCCTCGGACTTCAGCGTGAGCATGTGATCTATGGATGTCATGCTGAACGTTTTCACGATCCTCGGAGCGAAGAGAGGCGCAAGTATGGTGAGTATCTTATCCGGTCTGTCCTCTTTTATGATACTCTGAAGCTGTCCTGCAAAGTCAAATGCAGGTCTAAGCTTCTGCAGCTTTGCCTTGTGTATGATATTGTCTGATATGTTCTGCAGCTCCATTGTGCTGCTTATCAGACTTCCGTGCTTGATGATGGTCCTCTTGAGTTCAAGCTCAAGCTGGCTTATCTCCTCCATAGCTTTCAGGTTGCCCTTGCCCATATTATCATAGCTCGCCTTAGTGATCGCTTTGTCCACCAGAGCTTTGTTCTTGGCAAAGAGCTTCTGCTCGTCAGCGAACCATTTGCCGACGGTCTTCATATAATTCTCGTACTCCTCCGCGCCCTTGAACACGTCGATGGACAGAAGATTTACTATCTCATCCTTCTCGCGGATCAGCCTGTTCACCTCGCTATTGATCCTGCGCACAACCTCGATACCGCCACGGAAGTTCTCTCCAACGATCATCTTTTCCAGAAGAAGCTGCTGCACGTTGATCTTGCTCTCGTCCTTGATCTCCTTGGTGTCCAGATAGAATTCGATTCCATCCGCAGTAATGAAATACAGAACCTTGCCATCCACTATATGGCTGTCTATCAGCTTCACTCGTCCCGTCTTGCGCTGCTTCTTTCCCGGATCATAGAACGTGAATTCAAATGCTCTTCCATCGTTCTTGATCTTGTCAAATATATACATTATCAGGTCAGCCCTGTCATCTCCCGCGATCTCCACATCGAAATCACGATCAAGGAGCTGCCCCATGAATTCCTCATATTCATCGTATGACACTTCACGCTCATTGAAACTGTTCTCCTGAATAAAAAAACGCAGAATCGCCATGGTTATATAACCCATGTCCAGCTGTGCATAACGACCTTCCTTATACTGCGCAAATGTGGTCTCAGCCAGAACAAAAAACGGGTAATATTTCCTCAGATTCTGCATTCTTGCATTATGTTCTTCAATTATGTCATTTATCATCACGTATTTGAGTGCCATGTTTTCTCTATCTCTGTACTTTCCTGATTATAATAGATCTTATACCATATACTTTTCCTGATATATCTGCCCATATTCTGAGACACATATCTTCTCTATCCGCATATGGATATACAGATTTAGTATACCATGACACTTTTGTTCACACAACGATATTTATCTTCCGTACTTCAGCTCATTTATCGATCTTCCACACACTGTCAACATGAATTCCGTGGCACTCTCACTGTTCTGTCCCACATCATTCAGCCCGACATATCCCGGCTGATAGCCCTCGCAGTCACCCTCTATCTGAAACTGGACTGTGACCGTCACCTGCTGCCCCTTATATGTGGCATTCCCTTCAAACTGCACTATCTGACTTCCGTCCGTCGCGACAAATGCCTGCCAGTGTTCATCGCTGCAATAGGCATCCAGACCATCCCCATAGGTTGTGTCTCCATCCGGGAATATCTTCTGTTCCTTTATATAATCTATCCTCTTATCCGGAAGATCGGCTGCATCTTTGCCGATCCCCGCCTCACCGATACCTGTCACGCACATGGACAATGTGAGTATGACTGCCAAAAGCTTGCAGAATTTGTTCTCCCTAAACTTCTCCCACCGCTTGATATTCAGTGCAAATGCAAGGATTCCTCCCACGATCGCACCACCCACATGCGCATAGATATCTATATTCTTCTCATTTGTATACAGAGCATATATGACCACAACAACTATGGATACCATCATATCTTTTCTGCTTGCTTTCCTGTTGCCCATGAATGTCAGGAACACAGCAGCACATATGATTCCGAACACCGCCCCTGATGCTCCTATAGAGAAATGCATTCTGTCAGGATCAGTCATATGATACACATTCATGGATATGATCCCGGCAACAATTCCTGATACAAAGTATATGATAGTCGTCCTCAGGGAGCCAAGTTTTCTCTCCACCGTGGAGCCAAACATATATAGTGCAAACATATTGCCAAAGAGATGATCAAAGCCAGAATGCAGGAACATCGCCGATATAAGTCGTCCATACTCGCCATTCAGCTTCACGTACTGATAGTTGAGTCCACCGGTTCTGGAGTAATTGTCCACACCGATGCACATGATGCCAGCTATGACATTTGCCACTATCAATGCAATCGTAACTATAGGGATCGTCCTCTTTATCTGTGGCTGCGGGGAAGCTCCACCGCCCATCTGCTCAGGTCTGATCACATATGCTGTGTCCTGGTCAATATCCTGCTCAAATCTCCCATAGTCATCATGTTCAAAGCCATAGCCGAAATTGTTTTCTTCCATATAATACTCTCCTGACAATGCCCCCCACGGCTGGCATCCACATACTGTTCATTGTTTTACACGATACACTGTTTTCCACCTTGCAGTACCATTCTTCACACCTTTTTTCTTAGTCGAATACTCTCTTAAGAACCTCGTCCTCATACAGAACCTTCTTGGCAAGTTCTCTGTAGTTCTCCTCGTGAAGGTATGTGTGTCTGTGAGGCTTGATCTGAGGAGCCATGTCTATCGCCTTTGCGAAATCTTCTCTCTTGAGATCAAGTGTAGCTACATAATCCCAGAAACCAGTCTTTTCAAATATAGCATTTACCCTGACATATCTGTGATCCTGGACAACCGCCATGATATATGTGGCAATTCCCACCTGGATTCCATGGAGCTGTGGCTGTTCAAGCATCTTGTCAAGTGCATGTGAGATCAGGTGTTCACTTCCGGATGTCGGTGTGCTTCCGCCTGCAATCTCATTAGCAACACCACTCATGGCAAGGGAATCGAGAAGCTCCTTCAGGAAGAGGTCATCCTTGATCGTCTCAAATGGTGTTCTGACGAAGCTGTTCACCGCCTTCTTCGCTATCATAACTGCAAAATCGTTCATCTCAGAGTATCCCAGTTCAGACTCGAAGAGCCAGTCATAGAGGGATGTGATCTTGGATACCATATCTCCGATTCCCGAGTAAAGGAATCTCTCTGGAGCAGACTTGATGATCTCCGTGTCAGCTATGATTCCATATGCCATTCTTGCCGGCACCGATGTACGCCGTCCATTTACCATAAGTGATGCGCTGGCGCTTGAGAAACCATCCGATGATGCCGATGTCGGAATACTTATAAAAGGAAGCTTTCTGAGATATGCCGCATACTTTGCCACATCAATAACCTTTCCTCCGCCGATACCCACGATCACCTGGGCCTTCGCATCTATATCAAATGCCAGCTTGATTATATCCTCTATATTGGTGGAATCCAGCTCTCTGTACTCCACAACTGTCACATTTTCCTTCTTCAGAGAATCCATGACCTGCTGTCCAAACATGTCTATGAGTCCATTTCCAAAATAAATAACAGCATTCTTCATCCCGGAAGCACTTATATATTTGCCCAGATCATTCAGGGTTCCCTTTCCGATCTTAAGAATGGTTGGTATTGCTATATGACTTCCTGCCATCTGTTTATCCTCCTAAATACATTTCTACCATTATACATTATATAATCAGCAAAAATAAACAGGACAATACACATTTTGTCTCATACCTTTACTTACCTTTCTAATTTCTAGCCATGTCTGCCTTATGCTGTTTTTATATCCTTTAAATTTCTTACAGCATCTTCATATTTTTACCCGAAAAACACATTTTCTACACAACTTCTCCAAAATTAGAACACATTTTCTCAGTATATTATTAAATGTAAACAGCGAGAGCGTAAGCGAGTTGTTTACATCCCCTTTTTCATAAACGACTGCAACACCCTCCCCTCACATAATGTAGTTGCAGTCACTCCCTTTTAATACAAAAAGAAGAGGCTGCCAGAGATGGCAGCCTTTTCTTTTTGTATTCAGATAATTTATAATTACTCACTTCTGAGCGCTATAACAGGATCCTTCTTAGCTGCAATTCTCGATGGGATAAGTCCTCCGATCAATGTCAGTATAACGCTGATAATTACCAGCATCACTCCACCCTTCCAAGGAAGCGCCGATACACCGGCAACGTTGATATAACTCTCTATCACCTTACTGATCGGTATATTGATCAGCATCGTCACGCCGATTCCTATGAGTCCTGAGAAGAGACCTATGATAAATGTCTCCGCATTGAACACTCTTGAGATATCCTTCTTTGAAGCTCCTATGCTTCGCAGAATACCAATCTCCTTTGTTCTCTCAAGAACTGAGATATATGTAATTATTCCGATCATGATGGATGAAACTATCAATGAAATTGCCACAAATGCAATGAGTACATAGGTTATCGCGTTGATGATCTTTGTCACCGATGACAGCATGATTCCGATGTAATCAGTGTATGTGATCTCCTTGTCAGGATAATCCTCGTTGTACTTGTCTATAAGCTTTGTTATCTCGTCCTTATCCGCAAATTCTGCACAATAGAGGTTGATGGAAGCCGGCTTTGCAAGCTCTGCATATCCAAGCTTTGACATGTTATCCTCATAAGTAGATGTTGACTCCTGGAAGAAACCGTAACCCTTGAGCATATCGAAGAGCTGATCCTTGGTCATGGACGCCATCTGTGCCTGCATGTCCTCAGTAACCTGACCTGAAGCCATAAGCTGCTGCATAACAGAATCCATATCCACATCATCCGCTGTCAGTTCCTTGCCATCTGAAAATGGCATTCCTGTAAATATGTCAGTATCAGGATTATCCATCTGAGCCTTAAGCACATCTGTCTTCTCGTTCTCTGAAACTATGTAATTGGCAAGCTCCGATGTGTAACCTATATATCCCGGCTGCATGGTAGTTGCATACGCTTTATCCGAAGCCCTGATTACTGCCGACACCTTTACTTCAAGGCCCCCGGCCACGGCAGACTTCAGAAAATCAGCATCAGAACTCATATCTGTGTATGTTCCATCATCATTCTTCTTGTACAGATCGCCCGGAAGCACAACCTTAAACTTGAGATTAAGAAGGTCATCGTATGTAAACACCATCTGCTCAAGCTCCGGTACCTCTCCGCCAGCAAGTATGGTTGAAACCATATCGCTCAGTTCCTTTGAATCCCTAAGTCCAAGAGTATACAGTGTAAAATCACTTATCTCATTGTTCTTGTCGACGACAAGTACAACCTCGTTCTTATTCTCAGGCCAGTGTCCTGCCAGCACATCGTACTGCTGCTTGAGCAGAGTGTCGTTGTCAAGCATCTGTGTCCACATGTCCATTGACGATGAACCGTAGCTGAATGCCGACATGAAATCTGCCGTTGACTCCTGTGCCTCCGCCATACCTCCAAATCCCATATCTGTCATTGTGGTGCTTGGATTTACCTGGGCAACACCGCCATTTGCACTGTTCTCGTTAAACACATATAATGGTGTATCATATGTGTATGTTATATCACTTGTATACTTGGTGAAACCGTTTGCATCGTCTTCTATATAATTCTTAAATGACTCAAGGTCGTTTTCCTTCACATCTGACACCATGGACACGAGCATGTCTCCCATGATATCTCCCGAATATACCTTGTCCTCGCCAGCGTGATTGTGATCTGAATCCTCCTCGTTGTTACCTACCATCTTGGAGAGCAGTTCACTGTAATCCATTGCCTTCTTCGTTATCTGCACCGGATACGTGGCAAGTGTCTCCTCCTGTACATCGTTTATGTACTTCTGGAATCCAGACGATAGCGACAATATAAGTGCTATTCCTATGATTCCTATACTTCCGGCAAATGCTGTTAAGAATGTCCTTCCCTTCTTGGTCATGAGGTTGTTCAGACTCAGCGAGAACGCTGTGAACATACTCATGGATGTCTTCCTCGGAGCATAACTTCCGTCATCCTCCTTCGCCTCGTCCTCATCTGAAAACGGATTGGAATCGTCTATTATATTTCCATCGAGGAGCTTTACGATCCTTGTTGAGTACTGCTGTGCCAGCTCCGGATTATGAGTAACCATAATAACCAGCTTGTCCTTGGCTATCTCCTTGAGCAGTTCCATGATCTGAACACTTGTCTCTGTGTCAAGTGCACCCGTTGGCTCATCAGCCAACAGAATATCCGGATCGTTTATGAGTGCTCTGGCGATGGCAACTCTCTGCATCTGTCCACCGGACATCTGGTTTGGTTTCTTGTGAATCTGATTTTCCAGACCGACCTTCTCCAGAACCTCCTTCGCTCTCTTTCTTCTCTCTGCCTTTGATACTCCTGACAAAGTGAGCGCAAGCTCTACATTTGACAATACCGACTGGTGCGGTATCAAATTGTAGCTCTGGAATACAAATCCAACTGAATTGTTTCTATATGAATCCCAGTCTCTTGACTTGAAATCCTTTGTCGACTTGCCATTGATAACCAGATCTCCACTGGTGTACTGATCCAGTCCGCCCACTATGTTCAGAAGTGTTGTCTTTCCACAACCCGACTGGCCAAGTATGGACACGAACTCATTTCTTCTGAAGTTCACAGATACACCCTTGAGCGCCTGAACAACTTCATCACCAGTATGGTAATCCTTCACGATGTTCTTAAGCTGAAGCATTATGTCCTCCCTTTTTAAGATTATATTGTGCAAAAGCATAGTAAGGTACTTTGCGCCACGTCTGTGTGCATACACATAACGTATTATGTTCTATATGCATTACACTTTTATATATTTGTCAGTATTACTGGCAAATCATAGCATTTATTTTTTTTCAATGCAATTAAGGCTGGGCTATTCTTTATAAATGTTTTATTTTTTTCATTTCTATCGATAAGTTCAAACTAACTATATGTTGAACTTTTGGCTAAAAATTCTTTTATTTTCTTATTATATGGGGTATAATCAGCGTAAGTGGGTACATTGTATCCAAATATAATTTTACGGAGGATTTTACAAATGTTAGTTTCAGCAACAGAAATGTTAAAGAAAGCTAAGGCTGGTCACTACGCAGTAGGTCAGTTCAACATCAACAACCTTGAGTGGACAAAGGCTGTTCTCCTCACAGCTCAGGAGCTTCAGTCACCTGTTATCCTTGGTGTTTCAGAGGGCGCTGGAAAGTATATGACAGGATTTGAGACAGTTGCAGCAATGGTTAAGGCTATGGATGAGTCACTTGGAATCACAGTTCCTGTAGCTCTTCACCTTGATCACGGAACATACGAAGGATGCTACAAGTGTGTTAAGGCTGGATTTACTTCAATCATGTTCGATGGTTCACACTATCCATTCGAGGAGAACCTTGCTAAGTCAACAGAGCTCGTTAACGTAGCTCATCAGCTTGGCCTCTCAATCGAGTGTGAGGTTGGTTCTATCGGTGGTGAGGAAGACGGAGTTATTGGTATGGGCGAGTGCGCTGATCCAGCGGAGTGCAAGACTATCGCTGATCTCGGCGTTGATATGCTTGCTGCTGGTATCGGTAACATCCATGGTAAGTACCCAGCTAACTGGAAGGGACTTAGCTTTGAGACACTTGATGCTATCCAGCAGAAGACAGGCGTTATGCCATTAGTTCTTCACGGTGGTACAGGTATCCCAGCTGACATGATCAAGAAGGCTATTTCACTTGGCGTTTCAAAGATCAACGTTAACACAGAGTGCCAGTTATCATTCGCAGATGCTACAAGAAAGTACATCGAGGCTGGTAAGGATCTTGAGGGCAAGGGATTTGATCCTAGAAAGCTTCTCGCTCCTGGTTTCGAGGCTATCAAGGCTACTGTTAAGGAGAAGATGGAACTCTTCGGATCAGTTGGTAAGGCTAACGACTAATTAACAGATCTTTAACAGAACAATTAACAAATGTAACGATAAACTGTTCGACAGCTTTCGGACAAGTATCGCTCACGTAAACTTAAAGGAACCCCATCACAGCTTGCACAAGCCATGATGGGGTTCTTATTCTTACTTATTTTTCTTTTATATTATTTTTTATCTTCACTAATATAAATTTCTAAATTCTAATCTTGCTTCTCTGCCTTATCCTTTTTTCTGCTGATTGTCCACCATATAGGAACTGATATCAGCATGAAAAGTGCCGCTGCCACGCTGATCCATGCACCGACTCCGAGTCTTGCATTTGCCGCTGCGTCAAGCTTGCCAAGATCTATCAATGACAGAACAAATTCAAATATCAATATTCCGCCAACAGCTATGGATATTACAAGATCTGCTATATAACAGCCCGCTTTGTTGATAAATGCACATATCACGTCTGCTATGATAACTACCGCCACAACAAGCATTGACAGTACATTTATCCCAAACACTCCAACTATGCTTCTGGCATCTGTCCCCATATAAGCATAAGGAATAAATACTGATACAACAGCCATGATAATGCCGATCAGGTTTAACACATTAGGTACATGTGTGGATCCCTTCTTCACATCACCAGGTATGTTATGCCTGTTCTCATATCCCATATAACCCATAGGGTTGTTGTATGGCGTTGGCTGTACCGGCTGGCCATACTGCGACTGTGGCTGGTATGGCTGCTGGGTTGGCTGGCCATACTGCGGCATCTGCTGGTATGGTGTCTGCATTGGCTGTGCTCCCTGGCTATACTGTGACTGTGGCTGATATGGCTGCTGGGCTGGCTGACCGTACTGCGGCATCTGCTGCACCGGCTGGCCATACTGTGGCATATGCTGATACAGTGACTGAGCTGGCTGTGCTACCTGACTATATGGTGCTTGAACTGACTGCACACCCTGACCATTCTGTGCCTGACTTTGCTCAGCCATCACAGCTTTTTCCTGCTCCACATTCTGCTCAGAAGTCGACCCGCCATCAACTCCGTCAATATCTTCTACTCTATTCTGTTCATCCATGTTGTCATCTACCTCCGATGTAATTATTCGACACATCCCTTACATGCCGAGATACCTCTTCAGATACTGTCCTGTATACGACTTAGGTATCTTTGCTACCTCCTCCGGAGTTCCTCTGGCAATGACCGTTCCACCGCCAGCGCCTCCTTCAGGTCCCATGTCAATAATATAATCTGCGGTCTTGATAACGTCAAGATTATGTTCGATAACCACAACTGTGTTGCCGCCCTCGCTGAGCCTTCTGAGTATATCCACAAGCCTGTGAACATCAGCAAAATGAAGTCCGGTGGTTGGCTCGTCAAGCACATATATAGTCTTTCCCGTTCCACGTCTTGACAGCTCAGTTGCAAGTTTGATTCTCTGTGCCTCTCCTCCTGACAAAGTGGTGGACGGCTGTCCAAGCTTGATATATCCGAGTCCCACATCACGGAGAGTCTCTATCTTCCTCAGTATCCTTGGCACATTTGCAAAGAACTCACATGCCTCGTCAACTGTCATGTCAAGGACTTCATTGATACTCTTGCCCTTGTACTTGACCTCCAGAGTCTCCCTGTTATATCTCTTTCCTCCGCACACTTCACATGGCACATATATATCTGGCAGGAAGTGCATCTCTATCTTGATTATTCCATCTCCTCGACACGCTTCGCATCGTCCACCAGATACATTGAAGCTGAATCTTCCCTTGCCGTAACCTCTTGCCTTGGCATCCTTGGTTCCAGCAAACAAATCCCTTATCAGATCAAATGTACCTGTATAAGTAGCCGGATTGGATCTCGGCGTTCTACCTATAGGTGACTGGTCTATATTGATAATCTTATCCAAAGCATCATAGCCAATGATATGGTCGTGCTTTCCTGCCTTAACCCTGCTCTTGTTGAGTCTTCTCGCCAGCTTCTTGTACAAGATCTCATTTACCAGAGAACTCTTTCCTGAACCAGACACACCCGTCACACATGTCATGATTCCAAGTGGTATGTCCACATCTATATGCTTGAGATTGTTCTCATAAGCATTCTTGACAGTGAGCCATCCGGTTGGCTTTCTCCTCACATCTGGAACCTCTATCTTCTTCCTGCCGCTTAAGTAATCACCGGTGATAGAATTCTCACATTTCATAATGTCTTCAGCCGTACCCTCAGCTACCACATATCCACCATTTGCACCGGCTCCCGGTCCTATATCTATAATGTGATCCGCCGCCCTCATGGTATCCTCGTCGTGCTCTACAACGATAAGCGTATTTCCAAGATCTCTCAGATTCTTGAGCGCTGCTATCAGCTTGTCATTGTCCCTCTGGTGAAGTCCGATACTTGGCTCATCCAGAATATATGCAACCCCGACCAGACCTGAACCTATCTGCGTGGCAAGTCTTATTCTCTGTGCCTCTCCACCTGAGAGCGTGCTTGTACCTCTACTCAGACACAGATAGTCAAGTCCCACATCAATAAGAAAATGCAGTCTCGACCTGATCTCCTTGAGTATGGCCGCACCTATCATCTTCTGTCTGTCAGTGAGCTCCAGATCTTTCATGAACTTTGCAAGTTCTGTGATAGGAAGCTCTGTAAGTTCGGCAATATTCTTATCTCCAACTGTAACAGCAAGGGCTGTCGGCTTAAGTCTCTTACCACCACAGACCTCACACGGAGTTACAGTCATGAATGTCTCATACTCGGCCTTTGTGGACTCCGCAGATGTCTCCCTGTATCTTCTGGCAACACTCTTTATGAGTCCCTCAAATGTTATATCATACACTCCCTCCCCGCGCTGTCCTTTATAATGCACCTTAACCGGGCGAGAGTTCTTTCCATATAATAAGAGATCCTTGATATCCTGTGGATAATCCTGAAATGGCGTATCAAGAGAGAATCCATACTCCGCACTGAGTGCCCTGAGTATGGCATTGGAATAGCTCTTGCCATCATTGCACGACTGCCATCCCAGAACCACTATGGCTCCATCATTTATCGACAAACTCTGATCGGGTATCATAAGATCCGGATCAAATTCCATCTTGAAGCCAAGACCTGCACATGTCGGGCATGCGCCAAATGGATTGTTGAACGAAAAGCTTCTCGGCTCTATCTCATCTATGCTGATTCCGCAGTCCGGGCATGAAAAGCTGTCTGAGAAATTGATAATGGTATTCTCCTTCTGAACACCATTCTCATCCCTCTCCCCAATCACCTCAATCTTCATAAGCCCCTCTGCAAGCTGAAGTGCGGTCTCTATGGAATCTGTGAGTCGCCTCTCCACATCCTGTCTTACAACCAGACGATCGACGACTATATCTATACTGTGCTTCTTGTTCTTATCGAGCTTTATCTCCTCCGACAGCTCATACATGCTGCCATCGACAACCACTCTGACAAATCCGCTCTTCTTTGCCTTCTCCAGCAGCTTTACATGCTCTCCCTTTCGGCCTCTGACCACAGGCGCAAGCACCATGAACTTTGTCCTCTCAGGTAGCTTCATGATCTCATCCACCATCTGATCAACCGTCTGTCTGCTTATGACCTTACCACAGTTCGGGCAGTGTGGTATTCCCACTCTGGCATAGAGAAGTCTGAAATAGTCGTATATCTCAGTGACAGTGCCAACTGTGGATCGAGGATTTCTGTTTGTTGACTTCTGATCTATGGAGATTGCAGGGGAAAGTCCCTCTATCTTGTCCACGTCCGGCTTCTCAGCCTGTCCAAGGAACTGTCTCGCATAGGAGGACAGCGACTCCATGTATCGTCTCTGTCCCTCCGCGTATATCGTGTCAAATGCCAGTGAAGACTTACCTGATCCCGAAAGTCCTGTCACGACAACAAATTTGTCCCTTGGAATCTTGACATTGATATTCTTCAGATTATTTTCACGTGCGCCCTCAATAGTAATATACTTCCTGTCAATATTCCTGCTGGCGTTGAAATAATCATCATCTTTCATGCTCGCATCCGTTATATTCTCCAGATGCTCACTTCGTTCATAATTCTTATTGTCTTCCATCTTGATCTAACCTTTTCTCTTTATCATTTATATTTGTTATATCTTAATTATCTACCCTGCATCCATCTATTCTTTATCATAATCTCTCAGTGCCGCCTTATACACCTTGAGCTGATCCCTGATCTCTGCCGCCACCTCAAAGTTGAGGTCTGCTGCCGCCATATTCATCTTCTTGGTCAGCTTGGCGATAACCTTCTGAAGCTCCTTCTTCGTCATGGACTCAGCGTCCTTATCCTCCTCTGGAAGTTCCTCCTTCTTCACCTCTATGGTTATGAGATCCCTTATGCTCTTCTCTATAGTCTTAGGGGTTATTCCATGTTCCTCATTATACTTCTGCTGTATCTCACGACGTCTGCTCGTCTCATCGAGGGCATACTTCATAGAACCCGTGATAGTATCCGCATACATGATGACATGTCCATCCACATTTCGTGCAGCCCTTCCTATGGTCTGTATAAGCGAGGTCTCCGATCTCAGGAAGCCTTCCTTGTCAGCATCCAGTATTGCCACCAATGTGATCTCCGGTATATCAAGGCCCTCTCTCAGGAGGTTTATTCCAACAAGCACATCAAATACGCCAAGACGGAGATCTCTCACTATCTCAACCCTCTCCATAGTGTCTATATCCGAGTGCAGATATTTCACCTTTATATCATTATCCCTCATATAGCTGGTGAGATCTTCAGCCATACGCTTGGTAAGTGTTGTTACAAGCACCTTGTGTCCCTGCTCAGTCTCCTTGCGGACCTCTTTCAGCAGATCATCTATCTGTCCCTCAACCGGTCTGACCTCAACCGGCGGATCCAGAAGTCCCGTAGGTCTGATGATCTGTTCAGCCATGAGCATCTGGTGTTCCTCCTCGTATTTGCCCGGTGTGGCAGATACGAACATGACCTGATCCAGCTTCTGCTCAAATTCCGAGAAGTTGAGCGGCCTGTTGTCAAGTGCAGATGGAAGCCTGAATCCATAGTCAACCAGATTCATCTTACGGGATCGGTCTCCCGAATACATCGCGCCGACCTGAGGCACAGTCATATGTGACTCATCTATAATAAGAAGAAAGTCGTCATCAAAGAAATCCAAAAGTGTGCTCGGCGTCTCCCCGGCTGATCTGCCTGCCAGAGGTCCTGAATAATTCTCTATACCAGAGCAAAATCCAGTCTCTCTCATCATCTCCATATCAAAGTTAGTTCTCTCCTCGATACGCTGTGCCTCGATGAGTTTATCCTTTGACTTGAAGTAAGCAACTCTGTCCTTGAGCTCCGCCTCTATCCTCTTCAGCGCCTTCTCCATCTTCTCCTGTCCAACTA
>ULPL01023294.1_pt1 | contig 27962 bp, 40 predicted proteins | sample 1953481 | NCBI WGS metagenome assembly ULPL01 (sample SAMEA4835628, study PRJEB28245) | human gut metagenome | biome: gut microbiome; material: fecal sample | place: Denmark | collected 2008 | reverse complement strand
TTGATGAAGAACAACTAGATGAACTACTTGATGAACAAGTATAAACAATAGTTGTAGCGGCATAATGTGTATTTGAAACATTATTAATTGCGTTCATTAAATCAGTTATACTTGTTTTAACTTCTGGATTAGTAAAATCAATACTTGTAATATCTAAATTACCAGAAGGAAATGATGTATTCGCACTATTATAAAAAATAAAAGTACCACTACCAAAACTATTACTTACAAACATTAATTTTGTAGCTAAAAATGAAGCAATATTATTGTAAAAATTCATAATATCTTTAAATGCTACAACTCTATCAGGTTTATTTTTAATACCTCTAGCAACTAAAAAATCATTTAATTGTTGTTCAACAGTTGCACTTGAAACGGTAACTAATAAACTATCATTAACTGTACCTGTGGCTGTAACAGTTCCATTACCACCAGGTGTAGATGCTAATACATAACTTGACCCATTTCTTAAAGATACAGGAACATTACTTGCAAATGCATCAATATTTGAACAATGTGATTTAATATTTGTTAATACAAAATCAATTAAATCCTGATATACAATTAATTCACCTTTTTGTACAGCCATTATTCTTCCTTATTTTCAATAGGTTTATTTTGTTCTAAATTTTTGAAGAATGAATCCATAAAATTTAATCCAATTAAATTCTTTGTTAAAAACGCCGACACATAAGTAAAAGAATCTTTGATTGTTACACATTCTTCTGTATTAAATGGTTCTGAAACTGAAAAAATACCTGATAATGTTAAAAAGTCTGATGATAAAAAGATAGTTCTGTAAATATTAGGTAATATTTCAAAAGTATCAAGTGAAGTATAAGTTACTTTATTATATGATTTAATAACTGATAAAAAGTAAATACTAACTTTCTTTACAAATTCTTTTAATTCAGGTTTCAAATTTTTCTTAATATCTAATAAATCAGCTTTTGAAGAAATATAAATGTTTTCATCTTGAAAGAAATTATCATTTAAATTATTATAAATTTTAATAAGATTAATAATATTTAAAATCATTATTGGGTCTTTTAAATCTTCTCTTGATAATGAATATTTAAAGGCATCAATTAAAAGATTTTTGTTTAAGCCTTTTAATTGTAAAAGAATTGTATCTTTAAATTCTTCATTATTTTCTAAATTATAAACATAATTTAATAATTCTAATAATTCGTCTGATGTAATATCTGTTTGTGGTAATAATTCAATAATTTTTTTACCATTTTCATCATTTCTTTCTACTTTATTTGTTTTTATTAAATCGTATGAAAACTCTACCATTATTTTCTCCATTTATATTAACTATTTATTTGTATTTTGTTTAAAGGATTGTTTCCTAAATTCAATTGGGTCATACCAAAAACAACCTTTACACCCGCTTTCATTTAATTTTTCTGTGCCAAAAACATAATTATATGGATAGCCTTCTGGGGGCAATGGTCTAATATTTGAAGTTTTACATTTTTTACATTTTTGCCGTTTAATTAAATTTATTGTTCTGCATACAGGTTGAAAATCTTCAAGTTTTTGTTTTGCTAAATCATTTAACCTTAAGTCATTTTTTTGTCCATCTTTATGGTCTATTTCAATACTTGTATTTTCAGAAAATCCTTTGATATTTAAAAATGCACATTTTTTATTTTTTAATTGTGTACGAATATCAGGGTGAATATATTGATTAAAACTTGGTTGTTGATTAAATCCTGATAATTTTATAGCATCAATTCTATTTGAATTTGTAATTGTTTTATCAAACTCAACTATATATTTTTTATTTAAAATTGATGATTTTCTACACCAACTTCCCCCATTACCTAATTTTAATGATTCATATTTTCCAACAAATTCATTAACATTAACCCATCTACTAATTCCTAAATTATTTGGTTGTGCCAATTCTAAAAATAATTCTATTTTTGTCATAAAAAATCCTCTATACAAGTAATATAGAGGATTATATTTAAAAAATCAAAAATAATTTATAAGTCAAGTTTGACTACACAAAGAACTAAATCTTCTTCAATTTCATCTTTATTTTCTAAAGCTCTTGCAATAACATTCATTGGAAATTCATTTTGTTCCAATGCTCTTGCAATACCAGGAACATCAGATAATGTTAAATAATCAAATTTATTACATTTACCAATAACTCTTACAGGAACACGACCAACTAATGCAATTGCTTGACGAGTTTTTTTACTCATTCCCATATTTAATATAAAACCTGGATTAGATGTAATAACAGCATTAACAGTATCATCTGCAATAGTAATTTCTTTTTCACCACCAAATTTAACTAAAGTTCCTTTAGGATATTCATTATCAGATTCATAATATTCTGCTAAGTCACCCCAATATGAACCCATTGAAATACCATTTATTGTACCTGTAAATGTATTATTACCTGACCATACATTATCTTCTGTTTTAGATGCAATATCTTGAACAGGTATTTCAGCAAATTCATAGTTCTGTCCATTTGACATAATAAATTTTCCTGCACCAGAAGCGGCATCAGGTAAAGATGCAGATGATAAGTTTAACCAAGTATTATTTTGTTTAGAATAAATTAAACCATTTGTTCTAAAATAAACATCTCCATTAATACCTTGATATACTTCTGGAGCTTCATCACCTTGTAAGAAAGTTACTTTACCATTAAGATTAAAAGCATCAGATGTTGTACCAGCTATATCATAAATTGTAGACATTAAATTTCCTTCATTTCTTATATAGAATATTTATTATTTCCAAATCCTAAACACAAGTTGCCATTTGTTTATATTAATATCCCACGCATAACCTCTTGTTTTATGTACAACCCAAAAACCAGCATTAACAGTTCCTGACATTAAACCAATATAGTTTTTAGTTAAATAAGGTTGAATATTTTTAATATTATTAGAAGTATTAAATAAACGTGTTGGACACATAGCTATTTCTCCTGCCATATATCCTGCATCTGCATTTACACATAAAAGTTGGCAATCAAATTTATAATCTGTAATGTCTTCAATATTTAAATTATGAGGAATAATATAATTATAACCTAATTTCAATGTTTCTTTATGAATCCATACATTATTTTGAATAGCATTAATATAAAAATTATTATTACAAGGAAATTGATTTATAGCTATTGTTTTATTATTATATCTATAAACTTCACATAAAGGAACATCATTAAATTCAACCCAACTTTCACCATTCCATTCAAATGCTTTACCATCGGCATATTCACTTGTAACAAATGCTACTTCACCAACTTCTGTGGCTACTGGTAAATTATCAATATTTTTATAAAATTTTGATGTTCTATCATATACTGTACCATCCATTTTACAATAAACAGTATGAATTATTTCTTTTGTTAAATCAGTATCATTAAATTTTAATATTGGTAATTCATTTGTAATTATAGATGTTTGGTTGTTACAATTAGTAATAATTAAATCACGAGATAAATCAAAAACTAATCCATCTCCTAAAGAAGTTTCAAATACTGTATAAATTATATCAGTTTGAACTTGTTTAACATATGCATAAAAACCATTCTCAAATCCAGTTGGCATTATTGGTTTTGCATCTGATGAAATAATAAAATCTACTTTAGTTTTATCTTCATTCATAATTAAAAATACATTATAATATGTTTTTGGCTGAACATATTTTGTTTTTGCATTAATTTCAATTTCAGTAAATCCAACTGTTGTACCAGCAAATGCAGTTTTAACTAATATACCAATAGATGTTGATTCTTTACGATTTTCATAAGGTATATTGACATAATTGACATCGTATATATCAGGAGAACATACATAATCAGATAATATTTTATCTTCAATATTTTCATTGACAAAAATATCCAAATCTCTACTTCTGTTTATAGTATTAGTATTATGTAAATATAATGATTCGACAATAATTGGATTAGGATTAACATAAATCCAAGTTGAATTAATTGTTGATGCTAACCATTGATTTAATGGAGAATCTATAATACCATCCATAGCCATATAAGGTGCAGAAGTCATAGTTCCTTGAGATTGATAGCAATGACCCATTGGAGCATATTCACCAGTCATAATCGGTTGTTGCCATTTTGTGTAAGAATTATCTTTACAACCTTGATTATTACCTTCAGCAAATAAATTCATATTTTTTGTTAATGTCTGTGTTAAATTTATTTCTACTGTATTTGTTGAATCCATTAATTTCATAGGATATAAAGTTATTTCATTACCACTTGAAATAATTCCATATGGTTTAATAAAATTATTAGAACAAACATTTTTACTAAATGGTACTCGTTGACTAATATTAAATGCATCTAATAATTCCATATTAGATACTGCTTGTAATTGGTTATTTTTTATACCAATAAATTTACCACCATTATTTTGTAATGGTACTAATCCTTCAACATTTTTATAACTTGTTTTATTTGCCATTTTTTACCTTACCATATTCTAAATATTAAACGCCAATTAGCTAATGTAATATATTGTTCAGTTGAACTATTTTTTTGTAGTATTGAAATACCTGTATTTAAAGTTCCAGTATGAATACCAATTAATTCATCATCTAAATAAATCATTGGATAACGATTATCTGTTGCAACGTAATCCATAGAAATTCCTTCAGCAATATCACCTGGTTCATAACCAAATTCAGCAACTTTATTAATTAATATTACATCATAAAATTTATTTTTAATATTTTGCATTTGTTGATTATGAGGATACATTATCCACGCATTTGTTGCAGGCATTAATTCCGCAGATTTCCACATAGATTTAATTGTTAAATCATACCAGTTAGCATTTATTGGATAGTTATATACTTTTGCTATTTGATAATAATTAAATACAATCATAGCAACGGGTATATATGTTGTTAAATTCCAATTTGTACCATCAAATTTATAAACTCTGCCTTTATTTAAAATACTTAACCAAAGGTCATTATTTTTAGGAGTTGTTGGAACTATTTGCGAAATAGTAAATTTACCTTTTTCTTCAACCAATTGATTAGTTGTAGTATTTAAAAAGATATATGATGTACTCCATTCTAAGAAATCTGTACCGTTATTATCTTCTACTAAAATTTCAAATCCTCTGCCATAATTATGATATGCATTTGTATTATCACTATTAAATGCTTCAATAATAAATGAAGTACAAGGTTCAATTCTCTGTAATTTAAATTCTTGCCAAGTATTTTGGGCTAAACGATAATGTTGATTAGTTCTATATAAAACATTTGATTTTTCATTTTTAACATTAAAACCAATAACTGCTTCATAAGCAATACCACTTCCATAATCCCATCTATTTTTAATTTTAAATGCTACTGGAGTAAATGTTGTATCTTTAGCATAACTTACATAGCTTATGTTATTTGTAGCAATAGCTGTATTACAATGAAAACCTTGTGTATTAATTCCACTTGTCATAAAATATGGTTGAGCATATGCATATCCATTCATTCTATTACTTGTTAATGTCCAACCTTGTTCTTCATTACTATTCATATGAGGTACAATATTAGTATAACTATTTGGCTGAACATTAATAGATAATGGAGTTGTAATTGTATGAACAGTACCATTATCATCTACATATTTTAATGGATTATTTTCATCAATGTTTGATGGGATTGTAATAGTAGATGAATTTAAATAACCAATCATTGACCAATTACCAATTTTTACCAAATCAGTTGCATTTCCTGTGGTAATAAGTGTTCTAAAATATTTAAATGATTGATTTTTAATAGTTGAATAAACAAAAAATGTATCATTAGCTATATTTGAATAATTAATATCAGTTACTAAATCAGTCCATTCAGTATCGTTATTAGAACCTTGAATAACAAAATTTTTCATTGAGCGTGTATAAGAACCACAATTTCCAAATGTCCAATATAATGGAAAAATATCTTGCCCACCACAATATATTTTAAGCCATTGTGGAGCATCAACAGTTGGTAATGCAACTGATTGCCAAGCATCAGTTTCTGCCGCAAATGTACCTGTAAATGCTTTCCAAGCGGCATAAGTATCATTATATTGTGATGATGAAGAAGCAATATAAGTAATATCTCCAACAGTTGTTTCGTTGGCAGTCATTACAGGAAATGTAAAAATTTCTTTTTTAATATCTTGTAAAATATTTGCAGGAGCTTCTTGAATATAATTATAATTTAATTTTTGAGGATTATTAAAATCCATTTCTGTTTTAATTTCATCCACAGAAACATCTTTTAAATTAACTAAATCAGTTGTACTTTTAAGATAATGAATTTCATTTCCATCATATGATGGAAATCCTTCTAAATTATCATATTCTACTTTTGGATTAACTTGTGTCATTATAATTCCCTTATCTTAAATACTAATCTCCAATTATTACAATTTGCATTAACAATTTGTCCAGACCATTTATGTATTACTCTCCAACCAGTATTTAAATTAGATGTCCAAATACCAATTGTATTTTTTGTTAAATATGGTATTGGTTGAGCAAACAATGTATCACTTAACATTACAACTGTACCCATACCAATATCACCTGGTTCATAGCCACAATCTTCAGCAACGCATTTTAAATAACATTCAGCTTTATACTTAGTTGTATCTTGAATATTTAAATTATGATAAACATTTGATATTAAATTAACAATAGAAAATACATCGCCATCAAATATAGTTGCTTCATCAGATAATGTCAATTCTGTTGACCAAATACAATCTGAATTTTTATAAGTTCCATTATCATTATATGGATTTTCGTGAAATGTTTGAATCATACCATTAATTAAATTAAAGTTACCTAATAATACATCATTAAATAATATCCATTCATTATTTTTGTATTGATATACTCTTAATGGTTCTTGTTTATTATCATACCAAATATCATTTTCTACTGGTTCTGCTGGTTGTTCGGCTTGTCTATAAACATTATTTGATAAACCATATACTATTCCATCTTTTTTCAAATAAAGGTTTTGTGATTCTTGATAATCATATGCATATTGATATGCTCTTTCAAATAAATATCTTTCTTTTTCAGCAACTCCAGTTACAATTTGATAATCATAATCACATTCTTGGAAAACTGCACAGCAAGCAAGACCACCGTGATATGATTGGTTTCGTGATACCATTTCAAAATAAACTTGATTAAATTCAAAATTAATATCAATAACTGGTGACCACCAATAAGTTGAATAAGTTGCTGGTATATTTACGACATTCCAAACAGTTTTCCATTCATCTGAATCGCCATTTCTTACGTGAACTCTAACTTCAGATGCAGAATATCCATTAGTATCTTTCCACCAACCTGTATTAAATTTAAATACATATTTTCCTTTTGGCTTCATTTGATTCCATTTATAAATTGGGCCACCTAATGCACCATTATTTGTAGTAAGCCAACAATCATCTGCTGTTCTAACATCAGTACACATAGCTCTCCAAAAATATCTTGAAGCATCTAATTGTGAACCAACTCCTGTACAAGTTCCTTGAACAATATTTACATAATCTGTATTATTACTAATTTCTCCAAATATTGCTGAATTATATGTATCTGATTCTAAATGTTTTGGAGTAATTAAACGAAATTTTTTTTGAGGTTTAATATCTATCGCATTTAATGATGTAAATGTTTTTTTAGAATTATCAGGAAATGTAACGTCTAATGGATTATTTTCATCAACATTAAATTCAATATGCGGATTATGAAAATATCCACCAGCTCTTAAATTTGTTCCTTTATTAGCCATAAAGATATTATAATCTTGTCTAAGTGTACCAACATTAAATTCATTTTCATTTTTACATTTTAATACTTGACACCAACCCATTGAAACGTGTGTTGAATATTTTGAAATTATTCTCCATTTAACTTGTTTAAAATTATATGGAATATATAAAATTTCAGTTGAAAATGTTGCTGGATTAATATAATGCATAACTCTATGCCATACTACGTGTTCGGCATCATTTTCATCAACAATAAGTATCGCAACATTAGTAGGAGTATAACCCCAAGTATTACCCCAAATACCTTTTCTAAATGAAAAAGAATAATAACCTGACGTATAAATTTCTGTTGGAGTATAAATTAAATCACAAGGAACTGCTTGAGTATTTGCTGACATCCAACCTTGATTTGATGTATCAACACGACCTCTAAATGCTTGCCACATTTGATTGTTTGCATTATATTCTGTTATATTATCACTTCCAGATACAGTTCCATTTTCATTTGAATAAGTTGTTCTATAAGTAATTAATTCTTGCATCCAAAATGGAGTTAATTTTACCAATTTATTTTTCTGATATTCTGTTTGAGTAAACAAATTTGGTTCAATTTCTCCTAAAAAGCAATATGAAAATCTTTGTCCAGTTACGCCAGCAGTTGGGTATCTTATACGCCAATATAAATATTTTACTTTATTTTCATTAAAAGTATATTCATAAACATTTGCAGGTGCTAATGATACTTCTGTTTGATTTAACATTTCAACAAATGTTTGCCCATCATTTGATGCTTCAACAACAAAATTTAAAGGTTCAAATGCTCTAACATTATCATACCAATCAATAACCCTTCTCAATATTCCTGTATAAGCCATTGGAACAGGGGTTTGTATTTGAAGATAAATGTTATCAGCTTTTGCGGAATACCATTCGCCTAATATTATTCCATTGAAAGCATTTAATACTGACCAACTACTATCATATTGTGAACCATTTGTTGTAATAACAAAACCATTACTATAATTTGATGTTAATAAACCTGTTGAGAAATTAGTTAAAGATAAATCATAAGTTTTATTATAACCTTTATTTACAACAGCATTTTTTTCATAAGATATATTTAATTCATTTTTAACATCTTGATTAGAAACATATTCATAAGTAGTTTCATCCGTTGCTACTTTTAAATATTCATCATTATGATTGATGGTAGAAGGGATAATATCAATTGAATTAATTTTTAATTTACTTCCTAAAATTTCAGCCATTTAATAACCTTTAAAACTATACAAATATTTATTCATTGAAGAATCATTAAAAAGGTTTGAAGTTATTTATTAAATAACTTCAAAGGGGTTAATATGGCTGATATATCAAAAATTAAAATGAATCGTATTGATGATGGTGTTGAACCAGGTGATTTAACATATTCATTAAGAACATATAAAAATGGTTGGCTTTTATGTGACGGTCAGGAAGTATCAAGAACTGATTATGTAGATTTATTTGAAATTATTGGAACAACTTTTGGCTTTGGTGACGGCACAACAACATTTAATGTGCCTAATTACAAAGGTAAATTTCTTCAAATGATAAATGATAATCAATCTTTAGGTCAGGAAATTGAAGCTGGTTTACCAAATGTAGATATGAGTGGTTCATTTTATTTAGTAGAAGCCCACGGTAGATTTATTGGCTTACAAAATAATACAGGCTCTATTTCAGGAAGTGATTCTGGAGCTATAGAAAATGCTAATGGTGGTGCTGATACAGGAAGTAATGCTCCACGTAAAATTATTATTAATGGTAATTTAAATTCATATAATTCAATCTATGGTAAATCAAATACAGTTCAACCACCTGCTTCAATAGTTAATTACTTCATTAAATATTGAGTTTATTTCTATTTATTAAATAGAAATAAAGGAGATAATTCAATGGATAGCAGTAAATTACCAATACATCGTATTGATGGATTAGATAATCAATTAAATGAAATTAATTCAAATATTATAACAATTAATAATACTAAATTACCTTTTATTAGATTACCAGCAAATACCGATTTTAATACATTAATTGAAACTGGTTTATATTATATTCCAACAGATATAGGAAACATAGATACTGTTCATTATCCAGTTGATATTAATTCAACAGTATGGTTTGTAACTGTTCATATGCAAAAATCATCAACAACAAAAATGGCAGTTTGGCAATATGCACACACACAAAATAATGTTAATTCTAAAAATGATGGTACAAAAATTTATGCTCGTACTTATAATTCATATAATGAAAGTGAAACAGGAGTATGGACAAAATGGTTTCAAATCACAGGTTCTGGGTTAGATATGCCTAGTAAAAAATTTATTGATATACCTAAACCAACTTGGCAATCAGGTATAACATATACTGCACCTGCTAATGGTTACTTATTATTAAATAAAATGGCAAATGATGGAAATAGTTATATAGAAATATTTTCATCATCGTACAGTAATGGATGGTATTCTCCTCAACGTTATAATATGCGGTGTCTATTTCCACTAAATAAAGGTGAAACAGCTAAAATTAATACAAATATAACAAATACTGAATGGGGGTTATATCGTTTTATATATTCCAATTCAGAAGTTCCTATGGATGAAAGATAATAAGGCGGTCATTAAGAAAATCTTGTAATTTCATAGTGTTTTAAAATGTTTTCTACGTCCCAACAATTAAGTTTGATTCCAAAACTTTCTAATTCTTCTTGAAATTCTTTAACTTTTTTACCAAACTCATTATCAATAAATTTTAAAGTTTCTTCCAAATCAATCATAATTCCGTACAATCTAATTGTACGCTCAACATATTTTCTAATTTGTGTAGGAGAAAAAATTTCTTCTTTTTCTTCTTCTTTAATAAGTTGAATATCTTCACCATCAACATATAAGTAAAGGACATAACCTTTATCATTTGAATAAGGAATTTTCGTTGTAACACAGAAATTCTCTTTTTTATCCATTTTCTTCAAAGCAGTAACTCTACGAGTTTTAACATCACCAACATTTAATGTTCTGAAAACATTATTTCCATTGCCAAACCAACCACGATGTGTTTCAAACATAATTCCTTCATCATTATAAAAAATGATATTAGTAACTTGTCTGCAATTCAAGATAAAAGGATTCCAGCAAATTGTTGTTGTTAAAGTGGTCATTGTTTATCTCCATATAAGTTAAAAACTGATGTCAATATAACACCAGTTTTTTATTTGTCAATAGAAAAAATAATTTTCAAGCATATTTCCATTTAAAATTATTACATTGCTGTTGTTTACCTTTTAAGCATTTAGTAATAGAATCTCTGCAAATACCTGTTTCACGAGCGGCTTCTCTAATTGATTTATAAACTTTTACAACTTCATTATTTAATGTTAATTGTTTAATTCTTGTAGTTTTCCCTCTATTAACTAAATTGTTTAAAGATGCGTGTTGCATATTTTGTTGATGAGTACACCATTCTAAATTTTCAATATGATTATTTAATTTATTACCATCAATATGATTTACACACGGATAATTATTTGGATTAGGAATGAATGCTTAAGCAACTAATCTATGTATTCTAGCTGTTCTCTTTTTCCCATTTTTAGATAATTTTATAGTACAATAACCTTGATGATTATCAGGATTTTCAATTTTCATTATATCATTTATATCTTCTGAAATACGACCATAACCTGGTCTATAATTTGTTGTTTTACAATTACCATATGTACTAATTAAATATAAACCTTCATAACCTTTTACATCTGCCCATATTTCCATTTTTATCCCCAAAAAATAAACTGATATAATATTATATCAGTTTATTAAAAATGTCAAATATTTTGTAGAAAATGTATAACACTTTTCTACAAAATATTAAAACCACATTAGCCAAAAACCTACTACAAACCCTACTAATAATTCAGCTAATTGTGTAGCGACTGATGTCATTTTCCACGGTATTAATGGAAATATCCAAGGTTCTCGTTCATATAAAGTCCAACATAATGCATAAATGCTTGTTGTAATTAAGCCTAACCAAAGAATATTAAATGACCATAAAAATGGAATCATTAAGAATAATCCAATAGTATATCTTGTCCACATCCAAATAAAATCATAAAGAAAACCATACCAATGTTCTTTAGGAACTAATTTATTCGGAATAAACACCCACCAAACTTTTTGGTATCTATCTATTGTTTCTTGTGTTGGTATTCCTCTACCTTCATCAAATGCTGGGCCGTGTCCTCTACTCCAAAATTCAAATTGTATAATAATTGACATTATTGATGCTATACACCAATCATATATTCCGTGAGAAATTAACCAAGAACATAATGGTGTTGTTGTCCATATAGGATTAAGCATAAAGATGCCAAATAAAACAATTAAATTAAAAATAGTTTGTGTTCCACGAGAAGATAAAAATTTATATAACCATTTAGGTAATTTATCTTCCATAGTTCCTTCAATCCAACCACCATACCATCTACGCCAGATTGATTCAATAAAACCACTTATTGTTGAAAATAAAAAATGCATAATAAAATCCTTTTTTCTTTATTATGCATTTATTTATATAGTATAGATTAGTCTAATTTAAATTAGATTACCATTTCATTACCCAATCAACTAATTTATCTAAACATAATTTTAATGTTGCAAAAATAGCTGAACCAATTGCAGTAAAAACAAATGAAACTAATGCCATAGCAATTTTACCTACACCAGTTACAATTTCAATTAACCAATTATAGATTCCTGTAAAGAAACCAACAACTGCATTTTTCAAAATTGTAAAAGATGATGAACATACTTGTTTGATACCTTCCCAAGCCTTAATTCCTTGTTCTTTTGTTTTATCACAAAATGATGTCCAAATTTCTTTAAATGTCATAACAGACTCCTTTTTAAGTTTATTATTTTAACTTATTTATCTGCAATTATTTGAGTAATATTTAATGAATTACATTTTGGACAACGCCAATTATCAATATCTTGAGTATATCCATTTTTTAAAACTTGAACAAATTTTCTATCTTTTAATTCTTGATAATCACAATTATTGCATTTTCTATTATATGTTACTTGATATAAACCATCACAATCAAGAACATCTGATATTATACAACTTTCGTTTTTCATTATTTTCCTTTGTTATTAATTGTAACATTTAGTCCATCAATATTGCCTTCATAATTTCCTTCAATAGTAACATTTGTACCATCTATATCACCTTTTACATTTCCAGCTACTTTAATAGATGTACAATCAATATCTCCGTTAACATTACCATTAACTATTACAGAAGTGGCATCTATACCATCAACATCACTATTAATAATAATTATAGGAATTTCAGAAGAATCAAGCACAATATTATCATCAATAATAATTTTATTATTAACACCTCTAATATTTTTACCATTATATGTTTTATTACCAATTTGAATATTATTTTTTTCTTTACTTGAAATTCTAAAACTTTTAAAGTTACAATTTGTAAATGTACCACCTGCAAAATTATTTTCAAATTTATCTGTACATTTATCTAATTTATCTAAACATTTATCAAAACTTGACATCATTTTATCAATAGTATTACCGATTAGTTTAAACATTTTATTTTTCCTCATTTATTAATTCATTTTCTAAATTATTTAAAACTTTTGAATAAAAATAATCATTATCAATATTCATTATTTCATTATTATCAATTTTATAACATAAATCTTTTAAAAATTCTGAAAAATTTCTATCATAAGAAATATTGTAAAATTTTTTCATATCTAATGGAGATACTAATGTACTACATTTATATGCCATCATCAATATTAATAATATTTGCTTTTTAGATAATCCTGTAAATATATTATCCATTTAACATCTCCTTAATTTTCTTAGATACATATCCCATATCACATTGACCAGAATAATTATTCTTAAAATATCCCATCAATTTGCCCATATCTTTCATTGATGAATAGCTATTATTTTCAATTTCTTGTTTGATGATATTATCAATTTCATCATTTGTTAATTGTGTTGGTAAAAATTCTTCAAGAATTGTAATTTCAGTATTAGTTGCATCAATCAAATCTTGTCGTCCACTTTCAATAAACATACCAAGTGCTTCTTTATCTTGTTTAATAATTTTTTGAATAACACAAAGAATATCTGCATCAGTTGGTGTTAAATTTTTTGGACGAAGCATAATTTCCATATTTTTAATTTCAGAGCGTAAAGTAGTTAAAACTTTCTTTCTCCAAAAATCATTTTCTTTAACTGCCTGCTTATAAGCATTTAAAATTTTATATTGCATATTTTTCCCCTTTAATATCGTATTGTATAATTATCTGGCTTACTTGTATAATTTTTTAATTCATTGTTAGGAATTATAGGATAAGAAACAGGTTTCTTAACAACTTCTTTTTCGTTTACTTTCAAACGTTCATTAATTACAATTAAATACTTTCTATTTTCAATAATTTCATTTTTTAATTGAATTATTTCGTTTTCTAAACGAATAAGTCTGTCATTTAATTGTTCTTGACTATCTAATACCTTATTAGCCGCATTATTAGCACCTGATGCTTCCAAATATGTAAACATTCCTGCATTTGCATTATATGAAATTAAACACATTAAAATAACTAAAAATATTTTTTTCATATAAAAATCTCCTTAATTTTTATATTCTTCCAAAATTTTCATTAAAGTTTTACAATCAGGTAATTTACATACAATTTCTGATAAAGCATCAAGTTCCCAACAATAGAATCCCATTGTATTGTCTAACCAAGTATCAATATAAAGATTACCTCTAGCATCTTTAACAATATAATTACCTTCTTCTAATTCAATATTATAATCATCAGGCATAGGATGTGGCATTTTAATATTTAATTTTTGCATTTAGTATCTCCTTTTTATTTTCCTTGGTTTTTTTATATTTCTCGGCTTTTTATAACGATTTTTATAATCCCAAGATGGTTTAAAAAGATTATATTCCCAATCATTTATTTTTTGCTTTTTGATATAATCTTTATTACGCATTAATTTAAAATAATCCTTTTTAATTTTAATTGAAGGATTAATTAATAATTTATAATATCTCCAATTAGATTTACAAATTTTTCTTAATAACCATTCTTCAATCTCATTTTGCCATAAAAAAGGATGACACCAACCTCTTTCAGTATGCCTATATTGATTTAATAATTCGATAGTATAATTAGAAGGATTAATTATCCATCTAACATAATGAATATTATTTCCTTTAATTAATTCTTTTTCTAAATCTAAACGATTTGAATATGTCATTAAAATTTTATCACTTTCATTAATACCATTTATAATATCTGGCTGTGTTGGGTCTCTCCAAAATAAATGTGGTACATTTACTTTCATTTATTATTTCCTTTTTATAGTCAAACCAATAGCATTGCACCATCCATAACAAAAACAATGCATATTCCATAATTCAAATTCAACATTAACATTGTAATTTTTACAAATATTTTTAATAATGTCAATATCTTCTTTATACATATCAAAATAATAATTCCGAATATCTTTACTTTTAGGATTTTTATCAGGAATGTAGGTATCATAATTATTTAATGTAATACTTCCTGAAATTTCATCCAAACGATTATCATAATAAATGAAATTAAAATTCGTTTTCATACCTGAAATTTCATCAATAATTTGTTGATAAAATTCTGGAACAATTTCTTTTTTATATTTTTCAATATCAAAAATATTTGAAGTAATAGGTTGAACAGAAGTAAGCTGTTCTGCGACCATTTCAGGATATATTGATTTTAATAATTCTAACATTTTTGCATTAATATTCATTTTTAAATAGCCTTTCCAAAATTGCTTCATCAACAGCTTTTTTTAATTCATTTGTAATTTGTTCAGATATATCTGTTGATATATTAACCATTTCTTTTATATCAATAAAAGGTTTTATATCAAGATATGAATATTTTTCACGCTGTTTTTTAATTTTTTGGTCTTCCGTAATATTTTCTTTCTTTTTAGATTTCCAACCCCAATTTAAACCTTTTTCTTCACATTCTTCGGGAATAAGAAATTCAAACTCATACATATCTGTACAAGGACGACCATATAACTTATCAAAATATTCTTGTGCATCTTCACTTAATGGTCTTGCTGGACAATTAACATCTATCTTTTCAATTTTTATATCATTCATTTTTTGTTCCTCAATAACTTCTATTTCAGAATGATGACATAAACAATCATTATATTCGTTTAATTCATCAATGTAATCTTTTAAATCATCAACAATATTATTTGCACACCAAGTGCCTAAATTGTAATGATAATAAATTTGTTCATCATCCCAATCGGCTGGAACTTCTTTTTCATATTCAATTGTTGCTTTTAACTTAACTTTTTTTACAACTGTAACACATCCGTGTTTATGAGGTTCACCAACTTTACTGCCACAATAAAAACATTCATCAGGTTTTCCCGCAGGTCTTATACCTGTATCATTTTCTTTAACAAGAGGATAACTACCATCAAAATTTATATAATTATTATTTTCTGCCATTTTCATTGACCTTTTCAATATAATGATAAGTTGTTTTATCTAATACACAAAAATCATATTTTCCATTATTTTGATTGCATAAATCATTTATAACCTCTGACCGAAGATTACTTTTTTGTTGGTCATAAGCTATACAACCAGGTATTGCTAATGTAAGTGTAAATAAAAATATAATAATTAATAATCCAAATCCATATATACCACTATTAGTTATTTCTGTTTTTGTCATAATTAAATTTCCTCTACTAAATCAAAATTTTTAAATATTTCTTTTAATTCATTATCACAATAATCTTTATAAATCTTTCCTGATGAATCGCATTGATAAAATTTTGTATCTAATTTTGTTTCCCAAAATACATCATCTGGAAATTCTTCACGGCTAAATAAAAAAGTATCATTTAAGCAATTTGGTTTAGAATAAACAAAGCATTTTCTACCATCTCTTGACAGATAACATTTACCAACTTCAATATTTAAAATTTCTTGAACTTTTGTTTCAAAACGTAAATCTTCATAAAAATAAAAATTATTTAATTCTTCATCAGAAATAAGAGATGATACAAATTCCTCTCTTGCTTCATCTTCTGAATTACAACATATTATTTGTTCAATACTGCCCCAAGTACATTTATATTTTTTCATAATTTATTTCTTTCATTTTTAAGTTGAGATAATTCATTTTCTAATTCTTGAATTCTTAATTTTCTCTTATATGATAATTGAAACAATTCGTTAGCTCTTTTCATTTCTTTTATTAATTGTTCATTTTTCTTTTTAATTACTTCTTCATATTGAGCAATTACTTCTTTTTGCTTATCAATTAATATTTCAGCAAGAATTTTTTCCATACCTATCATTTGTCTTTATTCCAATCTTCAATAGCAATTTTAGCACAAGATTCCCAAGATGTTCCCCACGAAATCATTTCAGTAGTTTTACCACAAACATTACATTTTACTGTTCCAAAATAAGCTGTTCCTACTGGAAACCAGTTTTCTTTTTCTAGCATTATACCATCTTCATTATTATGGACAGTTGTTTTCTCTTTATTCATTTCTGAATAAAATTTTGGATGTTTACAACCACAAGAACAGGGTTTAATTTTAATTGGTGTTTTCATATATCTTCCCTTATATAACGAACCAATCCCGCTGATGCTTTTTCCATATCACCGTGATTTTTAATTAATGCTTTTTCACAGGTATAAAAGCATTCACCTGTTTTTTCCATTAATTTTGTTACCATTGGTACTGTTATTGGATATTCTTTAGTAAATAAGTTATTAATTCTAATAACTTCATTTAAAGTATTTGTTAACTCTGCAATTTTCTTTTCAGCGTTTTCTAATTTGACATATAAAACATCAATATCATAATTACACATTATTTTATCCCTTTTTATAAATAAAAAAACTCCTTGTATAACTGGTATTATACAAGGAGTTGCAATATTGTCAAGTCTTTTTTAATACTTTTTAACGATGCTCCAATTACGCTGATTAAATAAAGTTACTTCATCAAACATTTTCATATTTGCTTCTTTAACTAATTGATTAGCTTCTTCAATGGAGTTAACGCCACGTTCAGAATACAAATTACCTGTTTTTAAAACAAATTTATCTTTGTAACCAAATCTTAAAACGAATTTAGCAATTTTAGACATCTTATTAACCTTTCATTGTTGTTTTTGATAAGGTTAATATAACATATAAAAATTACTTGTCAATAGGAAAAATAAAAAAAAGTGTATACGACTTTCACAAGCAGTAATACACTTAAAATGAAAAAATTAGTTGCAAAAATTATTTTTTTCGCTTACGATATTCATTTATTTTAAATTTTAACCACATATAACCTGTCATAATTAACAATAATATGGGTAAAATAAACCACCAAATAGATATTTCTGGATATTCATACATCATACAATCCTTTGAATGACCTTCTTCCAGAACACTATTATAAAACGGACACTTTTCTTCTGGGTACTTATGAACTTTTGAATCCATTAGAAGCACACAATCTTTTAAATCAAAAGGTTTACCGTTATTAACGTGGTACATCTGAAAAATTAAACTATCTTTATTTTCCATAAAACACAGTAATTAAGTTTGACATAATAATTATTTTTAATTCTTTTTATATTTACCAATATCTATCAAAATAATATTCTTTACAGCCAACTAATTTTTTAGAATTAACTTCCATCAATCCTTTTTTAAAATTTCTTCTGGCTTTTCTTTTGGTAATATATTTTATATATTTTCTTGAGCCATTGGAAATATCATAATATTTAGAATCTTTACTTAATGTTGCCATTATAATTCCTTCTATTGATGTTTTCTTTTATAATTTCTTTTCCAACTTTTATTTAAATAGCCAACAAATAGCATATAACCATTCTTTAATTTCAAACCATAAATCTTTAAACATTTTTTACCACCACAAATGATTAATTTTTTTACCAAACCAATTATTAAAATTTTCTAAACAAGCTGTATATGCCCATAAATTATGATAAGATTTGTCATTTTTAATTTTATTTTCATTAATATCAAATTCTTTAATAAATTCACTTGTTAAATATTTGTTAATTGGAAAATTTTTATTATCATCCATATATTTAATAAGCATTTCTAACTCATAAATTTTTTCTTTTAACTCATTATCCCATTGTTCAAATGTTTCATAACCACAAGGATAACCACAATTTAATTCTTGAAATCTTTTAAATCTTGGTAAAAACCATTGATAAAAAGTTGTATCTAATGACCAAGTATCAGAATCATCCCATCCTCTTATTATTCTTTGGAAAAATCTTCTAATTTTTCCTCTCCACATAGATAAATTAAATAAATTATGTAAAAATCTATATAAAAAACGAGGTAATATTTCATAAAGAATATCATCAAACTTTTCTTTAATTTTATCCCATTTAGATTCATCATCACAATAAATGACTTCTTCTTGTTTAACTTTTTGTATGTCTGACATTTATATTACTCTCAAAATAGATTATTTAATTTTTGGTAGCTCGTGAGGGACTCGAACCCCCAAACATCTGTACCTAAGACAGACGGCTATGCCAATTCGCCTAACGAGCCATCTGGGGTGAACGGTGGGATTTGAACCCACGATGTTTCTAATGTATTAGAGCCACAATCTAACGCCTTCGACCAACTTGGCTACGTCCACCATTGTTAAAATATTTATAGAAATCTTCTTATATCTCGTGGCATTTCAATTTTAATATGTTCATTATCCATAATTTCCATATATCTTTCAAAAATTTTATCATAATCAAAATTATGAGGACATTCCATTAATATACCAATTGTATTACTTGAAATATTAAAAATATTACCTTTTAATTGGCAACCTTTTAATTCAGAAATTTCTATAAGTGTTGCAAAATCATCAGTTGAATATTGATAACTTGATGCAATAACATATTTTGCATTAGCTTCACTTATAGAAATACATAAAACAAGTGTAATTACTGTAATCCAAAAAATCAATATTTTTTTAACAAACATAACTAACAACCTTTACAAAATCTTTCCAATTAGGATTTTCAAAACCCATATATTCAAGTTCATCTTCATCAAATTTTGTATATGCTTCTTCCATTTCAGTTGCATTAAAAAATAAAGTATGATGAGTTTTAACAACTTCAATAAATTTTTCATTAGCGTTTTTATTACACCAATTAAATTTATCCCATTTTTTATTTTTAAAATCATAAATCCAAGTCCAATGAGAAAAACCATAGACCATTATTAGATAATTTGACATTTTAGAAATTCCTTTCTATTACTTCAACAAATTTACGAACATAATGCCATTCTTTAACCTTTGACCATTCAATTTTATTTTGATTAGTCGTTAATACCCATTGTTCTTCATTCTTAAATTTATGCTTAAGACTTGAATTATGGATATGTTGATGATTACCAACAAATATTTGTTTATCAATTGTTTTAATCACAATTGGGTCTTTTCCATAAGGCATATCTTGTTGTGTGTACCATTTCATAATTTTTCTCCATTAACCAATAGAATCATTAAAAATAATGAAAAAAATTACGCAGGCAAAGAAAAGATAAATCATTGTTATATTCCTTTAATTGTTTAAGATAAGGTCAATATAACATAAAAAAATTAACTGTCAAGAAAAAAATCGGATTTTTTATTTCCGATTTTTTTCTTTTGTTATCTGATAATATTGAAGCATTTGTTTATAATTATTCATCTTTTTATTTAATGGCATCATTTTTGTTGTATCCGAAAGAAATAATGCTGGCAAAGCATCTAAATCAGTTTGCTGTTCTTTTGAATATGATTTATAAAAATCATCTGTATGAAATTTTGATAACATTTTTTTTGTTGTATCTAAATCCTCATATTTAAAAGTATAATAATTATTTTTCAATACTGTTTTATTTTTTATCAATGTATTTTTAGATATTAAATTAATAATATCATCCTTTTCTCCATTCATTTGACCAACAATAAAATCAAATGGTTCATCATTAATCATTGACATTACACCATACAAATAATTATTTTCACTTATTTCTTTTGTACTAACATAAAATTGCATTTTCATAAAAATTATTCCTTATTTTTATTTAATTCATTATAGTATTTTTTAATATAATAACTGAATGCTGTTGCTTTATCATTAGCTTTTAATATTGATGTTGCGGCTAAAGTTCTCACAGGAACAGGAAATTGAAACCCATTCATTGTTGAATACCATAAAGCACCATCACGATAAAAATCAAATTTAACTCTCATATTATCATTTAAAATACTTTTCAAATTTAACATTTTCATATCCTTTTTTACAAAAATAATTTAACAAGAAAGAAATCAATCCTTCTTGTTAAATTAATTAACACTAAACTCCAACTTATATTTTAATACTTATAATTAAATTTTTTGATTGGAATTTATTAAGTTAAAAATAAATCTACCCATTTATTAATTGAACCTAGGAATATTAATAAACTTATCTGGTCAATTCCAGAAAGATAATTGTGCTGTATTTAAACTCATCAATATCTAGGCGGTTAATCTTCGTGGACTAACGAGAAGCATTTATTGATGTGAGTAGCAGAGGGGGGCAAGTCTAACTTTAACCAATATACCCATACTACTCATTAAATAAGAAGCCTATCGGGTTTGTTTATTATATTTATTTAATTATTTTTCAATTTCAGTAATATAATTAAATACTTTATCTGAAAAACCATTAATATGTTTGTAACCATTATTGTAACCAACACCTTTATTATATGGTGCAACATTAATAATGTATGCATTTTTAATAACTGCGTTGTGTGGCATACCCATTGTTTGCTCATCAGTAATAACAATTAATCTATCGTAATGAGCTTTTTCAACTGTACTAATAGCATCCCACATATAAGTTCCATTATGGTATTGTGATTTATCAATAGCTTCTGCTAAAGCAAATCCTCTACGATTTGGAATGAATTTGACTTCATTAGAGAATGAGTAAATATCAACATTTTCACACATTTCACGACCAATCATCGCTAATGCATTTGCATAATTTAATCTTTCTCCATCCATAGAACCTGACACATCTACTAAAATTGCAGTCTTACCATTCAAAGAAGGTTTTTCAAAGCAATTTAAGAATTTCTTTTCAATTTCATTTTCCAATGATGGATTTGTATTTGCCGCTCTAATATAATCAATTGGCAATAATCTACCATTTTTAATATTATTAATACGGTCAACCAATGTGTTTTTAGAAACACCTACATCCAACATACCACGAATATTCTTCAAAAGAGCCATATCAGGTAATTTATTAGTTTCAATCAAATCCAACCAAGCTTCTTTTTTCTTTTCTTTATCAGAACCAGCGGCAGAAAGAAGAACTTCCCAAGTTTTTGGAGTTTCTAAAGTTCCTTTAACCAACTTATCAATAGCTTCAGTTACTTGTGGATGACAAATGTTTACAATATCAACCAATTTGTAATTAGCATCACGATTCCATTTAGCCAATTGATATTCATCAAATTTAGTAATGGCAATAGCCATAGCTTTTTTCATAGCATTTGGAATAGGTGCATTTGCTTGGTCTTTACGATAAAGAGAAAGTAATTCTCCCATATCATCTGGTCTTGTAAGAATAGATGCAATAACATTCTTATCAATAGTTTTACCTGCTTTATAAATTGCAACAATCATCCACAATGGACAATGACGTAATCTCATATCAAATTTTACAGTTTTCAAAATATCAATTACATCATCATAATGACCTTTATCAATACAATTTTTAACTAAAGAGGTAATTCTGTCAGCAATTGATACACCATCTTCATAGAAGTTATCTTCCCAAAGCAAACAAGACATTGTTGCTCTTTTCAATTCTTCTAAATCACTAATATGAGATGCTTTACCACCTTCATTAGTGTAAATTGCTGGTTTCTTTTCAGCTTTATTTGTTTTCATTTTTCAACACTCCATAAGTTAATTTTACATTGTTTTTATAACATTTTTAGTTTTATTAGTCAACTACTTTTTTTATCTTTTTTGACCTAAATTTTCTTTAATCATTTTAGTTTTAAGTATTTGTTCTGCACGATATTTTTCTTTATTTTCTAATATTCTTTCTTTAATACTTTTTTGTGAAAAATATTCATTGAGCATCTGTGTATCGTGATTATTATCAATATCAGCTAAAGTCCATTCTTCATTATAATCCATAATTTATTAATCCTTATAATTAATTTATTCTGTATATTTAAACATTGTCGTGGCAAATGTCATTTGTTTAGGTTTTTCTCTAAACATTCCTAATTTATATATTTCTTGACCAACAGCATATAAAACACCGTTTTTAATTCCTACAAAATCTTTATTTAATGGATTTTTATTATTATCTATTTTCATAATAATTTCATCATCATTAGCAAAAAATTTCTCATCAGGTTGCAATATAATTTTTGCACATTCATAACCTAATGAACAAGGAGAATAGACAAACAATGTCATAGGTTGATGTTCATCTTCATTTGTAATATAACTCATTCTAACCTCTTTTTACGTTTTTTATTAATATACTTCATTTATAGATGATTTGTCAATAACTTATATAAAAAAATACCCAAGAACATATGTTCTTGGGTGCAAAATTGAACTGGTGAAGAATAGTAAATTAGGTATTAATTACAACAGGAGTTGAACCTGTAACGTTTGATGTATTAAATCAATGCTCTAACCATTAAGCTATGTAAACCTAATTAATCACTATCACCAAATATTTGTTAGCAAAGAACATAATAAAGGATTATTTTTTATCGTTGCTCTACCAATGAGCTACAAATAATATATTTCAATTACTTGATTGGATTCGAACCAATTACCAACGGGTTACAAACCTATGTAAATCCTTTTCTCACTATTGCTAAAATAGTTTAAATGGTAAAGAATAATTTTAAAGAATTTCTTGTTTTGGCAGACAATAATCAGTTATCTATGTAATTCTTTAAGTCACTATTACCATACAAAATTAAAAAATGCTCACATAATTTTTTATTGTACAATTATTATAATTTAATGCAAAGTTTAAACTTTGACCCATATTCGCTGTATACACAAAGTATCTTTAGCGGGGGAGCTTATTAAAATCTGGTGCCACGAGAGGAAGTCGAATCCCCAACCTACCGATTACAAGTCGGTTGCTCTGCCAGTTGAGCTATCGTGGCATTGTATTATTTATAATTTCTTTAATGTAATTATATTTATTTATAATTAAATCCTCTTTAAATACTTTTATATCACTTATATTAATTATTGTCAATAAAATATTTTTACTTTCACATAATTCTTTTTTAAAAAAATCATTATTTTGTATTTTATTTAACTTTTCTTTTCCATATATAGGTTTATAATGAATTATACCATTAATTTCAAATGCTAAATTTAAATCTGGTAAATAAATATCAAGTTCTTTACCTATTGTTGATACATCATTTTCTTTAATATTTAAATACGGATAATCTTTTTTTAATTGACTTACAATATATTCTTCAGCTTTTGATTTTCTATAACCAAATTTTTTATGACTATTAAAATATTTTGCAGAACATTTTTGTGAACAAAATGTATGTCTTTGTCTTTTATCCCCATAAACATTTTGTCTAATAAATTCTTTACCACAAAAATCACAAATTCCTTTATTTGTAAATAATCTATGATATTCATATGAGCATTCTTTTGAACAAAATGGTTGATGATGTCTAATATTAATTTTATTAACTCTATCACAATAATGTCTATAATCTTTAAATATTATTGGTTTTTTACATTTTGTACAATATATAATATATTTTTCTGGATTATTTTCGTATTCTTTTCTACTTGCTTTTATCATATCCCACAATACCAAATAAAAATGGCGGAAGGTGAGGGACTCGAACCCCCAAAGCAGTTACGCCCAGCCGATTTCAAGTCGGTGTCTTCATCCAGCCAGTTACCTTCCATATTATTATTTATATAACATTTATAATAAAGTGTCAAATAATTAAATTTGTGAAAGAACATTTTATTAAGTTAAAATTACAGTAGGAATCGAACCTACAATACTTTGATTTCAAGTCAAATGCTTTAACCACTTTAGCTATGTAAACCTAATATCTCACTATTCACAAAAAAGTATTAATTCGAAGAACAATCTATAAGATTTTGTAAATGTCAGATTAAAAGTCTGGTCTATGTAAATCTTATACTCACTATCGAAAATTTTTAAATAAACAGAAGAAAATTCATTAGATTGTAAACGCCACCCTTTTGGCATTTTTCCTTTTTATATGAAAAAATATAGAATCGAACTATGTAAATCTAATAATCACTATCTGTTTGTTTAAAAAGGCAGAGTTTTTAAACAGAACGACTGCCACAAACTGTTAAAATTAAATTATTGGTTGGACTCCTGACTACCAACAAGCCCCTCATACGACACATTATTCAGTCACACCCACAAAGGTTAATTACTCCTTTGCTTAATGGATGGGGAGAATGACTACTCCCAACCAGATACAGCCATCAGACCTATTCATCTGTACGATTTGTCTGGTTCTTACGTCACTCACGGTTAGCCAACCGTGGCTATTTCAACCTTATGATTCGTATTACTCACAACTACCTTCAAATCTTTTCAGATTATCCAGCATACTCTTATGGGCAGGCTACCCATTGTTTGAGTTACAACAATTTAATTTATTATGCCGTCCATACGTCTATGGAATTTGAGATTTTTTTATTTTATCTTAGTCGCTTATCTCTCCGACTAAATCATTCACGACATAATTTATCTTCATATATTAAAAGAAAGATTTTACTTTCATTACCTTAAAAAGGCATCCTATTGGTCTTGCCAACCAATTATTAAATGATTTTAATATATTACTTAAAATTAAAATATAATTAAATATATCATAATAATTAACATATGTCAATATATTTTTTACTGATTTATCATCAAACCTAAATCATCTTTAGGAAAAAACTCTTTAACCTTGTTAGATAAGGCGAATCTTCTTAACGACTTGTTATTTCTACTCATATATTTCTAACAGAGGGGCGTTTTTTATTTTCCCTTTTGTTATAACAATTAACATAATATTTTTTATATGTCAATAATTTTTAAAATGCATACTTCCACATATCATCAGTATCAATAATCTTTTTAGTTAAAGTAACCTGATATTCTTCATTCTGATACACATAAGTATTTTTATTAGATGATACCATTGTAAGCAATGATACTGGAAAATAATCAGTAACTGTTTTAACATTATTATCTTCATCATCATCAGTTTCACAACTAAGCTCACAAATTTTAATATCCTCGTCTTCAACAACATATTTATTATCATCTTCATTTGATGTTTTAGCTCTATAAATCCATACTGATTCTTCTTCTGAAGATAATGGATTTACCCATAAAGATTTTTCAAATTTTATAATTCGTTGATTCTTTAATGGCTTAATTGATACAGTATATTTTGCATATAAAGATTCTGGAGTTACATTAAGCATTTTAACAACATCTAAAGGAGTTTCATTATAACGATTAACTTCTTCAACAATTGCCTGCAAAATATCAAAGGTAAAATCTTTAATCATTTTACGAATACTAAAAATTTGAGAAATATATGATTTATTATTTAATTTTTCTTCACAATATTCTTCAATTGCTTTTTCAGTAATTCCTTTAAATTCCAATTTATAAAAAATTCTACCAGGTCTATTCTTCATCAAATCTGAAATATTACTATCATCATTACAAGTAAAGATGAATAGCTTTTTAGTTTGAAATAAACCATCAAGCAATGAAAGTAAACCATTCTGTGGGTTCTGCAAATCATCTTTTTTATTTGATTGATAAATTTTTTCAAATTCATCAAAAATAATGACACAAGGTTCATTAATCATTTGAATTAATAAAGATAACTTTGTTGGACTAAATATATCATTAATAATTATTGTTGGATGATTATCTTTTAAAAGTTTATAGGAAATATACTTAGCTAAAAATGTTTTTCCTGAACCTTTTGCACCATTTAAAAGAACTCCAGTATTATTAGGTCTGTCTTTAAATGTTTTAATAATTCGTTCAGATTGGAATTCACATTCTCCATATATTTTTTCAGGCTTTACAAAATCTGCTGTTCTTTCTAAAAACAATTCACCTGTTAATTCATTTTCTTTAACCAAATATGTTCCTAATGGAATTTCTGGTTTAATATTGATTTCATCTTCGCCAAAAATTCTGACGATATTATTATTTATAATGTAATTTGTCATTAAATTAATATCCCACAAGTTAATAATGAATGGTAGCAATGTCAAGAATCGAACTTGAAATTACTGAATATGAGTCAGTCGTGATAACCTTTTCACTACATTGCCATTATAAACAGGAAGTTACTTATAACGCCATTTACTTCCTAAAGGTTTGCGGATAGCACGACTATTTAGTTTAACGAGGTATTTGAGCTATCTTCGTACCTACCAGTAAAAAATTAAATTATATAAATAATTTAAAATTTCATTTTTCTCCCTTTTTTCCAACCTTTCTCTAACCAAGATTGTAAATTTTCTTTTTTAATAGATTTATTTTCTTTTAATTCTTCATTATAAATCCAACATTTTCCATAATTGGAATTTCCTTCACCAGCTTGTTTAATAGCATTTGCTTTACCAATTTTTATTTTTGATTCAATTGTATGTTTTTTCCCTTTAAATGGATTATTATGTAATTGGTAATATAATTTTAATCCATTAGAAATTTTTAAAGAAAATTCTTTTGCATATTTTTCATCATTTTTAAGTTTTTCAGCAGATATTTTATACTGATTCGATTTATTATTTAACTTTTGTGAATTTATATATTTAAATCCATTCCAATCAGTATATTTATGGACATAATCCCATCCACCTTGACCACCTAATTTAATATTATATGTATCTAAACGAACAACAAATTCTTCATC
>ULPL01003409.1_pt1 | contig 28158 bp, 25 predicted proteins | sample 1953481 | NCBI WGS metagenome assembly ULPL01 (sample SAMEA4835628, study PRJEB28245) | human gut metagenome | biome: gut microbiome; material: fecal sample | place: Denmark | collected 2008 | reverse complement strand
GTAGCGCGTCTACCTATTCCGCCACCTCTCCAACATGTGAACTATTCTGAATAAACAGTGCCCAGAACAGGACTCGAACCTGCACGCCTTGCGGCACACGCACCTGAAACGTGCGCGTCTACCAATTCCGCCACCTGGGCAAAAAATTCAATTCTGTCAAACTCTCTATTCAGAATATTGAGCGGAAAACGGGACTCGAACCCGCGACCCCGACCTTGGCAAGGTCGTGCTCTACCAACTGAGCTATTTCCGCAACATTTCTTTTTATAGAAGCATTTCTCTAAATGCGGTTGCAAAGGTAATGCTTTTTTTCTAATCCACAAACTTTTCCGGTCTTTTTTTTTCAAAATTAGTACATTTTTCTAATCCATCCTGCTAAAATAGTCCTTATAAGTGTATTCGCGGAGCACTTCTAGTTCGTTGTCTGACTGGTGAACAATCGCTATCGACGGATGGGTAATGCCGTTAAAAGTACAGGTCTTGACAGTCGTATAATGAATCATATCTTCGAATATCACGTTGTCACCCACATGCAGTTCCTTATCGAACAACCAACCAGACATGAAGTCACCCGACAGACAGCTGTTGCCTCCTAGACGATAAAAATACGGGGCACGTCCATCCATTCCGGCCTGTTCTGGTCCTTCAGCAATCTCTGCGCCCCTGACGGCAGGCATGTATGGCATCTCCAGACAATCGGGCATATGGCAGGTGAAGCTCACATTCAGTATGGCTGTACGTATACCGTGATCCTCCACTACATCGACAACCTGTGACACAAGAGGACCAGTCTGCCAGGCAAAGGCACTTCCTGGTTCCAGTATGACCTTAAGGTTAGGATATCTGCCACGGAAATCGCGCAAAAGACTTATGAGCAGATCCACATCATAATCTTTACGGGTCATGAGATGTCCACCTCCGAAATTAATCCAACGCAGCTGTCCGAACCACTTTGAGAATTTCTCCTCTATATGAGAGAGAGTACGCTGAAAGACATCTGCCCCACTTTCACAATGGCAGTGGCAATGGAATCCTTCTATATCGGCCGGCAACTGATCAGGAAGATTTTCGGCGTTGATACCGAACCGAGTGCCGGGAGCACACGGATTATAAAGATCGGTAGATATTTCCGAATACTCCGGATTGACACGCAGGCCAAGGCTTATGCCGGGATTAACACGCTTAACCCTCTCTGCAAAACGGTCATACTGCGACAATGAGTTGAACGTAAGATGACTCGAACATTCGGCTATCTCGTCTATCTCATAAGATGTATAAGCCGGAGAATATGTATGCGCAGGACTGCAGAACTTGTCAAATGCCAACCGGGCCTCAGCCAGAGAACTCGCCGTTGTGGCGTTGATATATTCGCGGAATATTGGAAACGTCTTCCACAAGGCATATGCCTTGAAGGCCAATATTATCTCAACGCCTGCCGCATCAGCAACATGCTTTATCAGTGAAAGATTCCTGCGAAGCAGACTTTCTTCCAAAATATACATCGGTCTGTGTATCTCCTTAAATGTCTTTGTGTCAACTTTCATATCTACGAATTATTATAATTTACAAAATTACCCAAAATTTTCCACATTGCCGAATATCGCAACTATAATCAAAAATAAAAAGCAGGCAATGAATCGGCAAACAACAGCAAGTTATAACATCATGATATTATGCAGGCCCCGTATATAAACACAATGCGTCTATTATAAAAATAATGCGTCTGACATACGGCAGCTAAGAGCCCGGCACCTATAGGTGCAGACCGGAGAACTTATGTCATAAATTAATAACAAGACTGTAGCACAGTATGCAAAATATGGTTCCGAATATAGAAATATTCAATACGAGAAAATTTCTCTGAGCTGAAGTAGTGTAGAAATTCATCGTATATCTTTTCATCAGCACTCTTACATAAAAATACCTAAAGGCATAATATGCCAAGCCTCCGATTGTCACGCCTATCATTGAACCGAAAAGTATGTCTCCGGGATAGTGCACACCGAGATATATACGCGAATAACATATACATATAGCCCAGATAACAAGCGGGAATATTATTATCTTCTTTCTGAATACCAGCGACATATATGTCACAACTCCAAAGGCATTTGCCGCATGACTGGATACAAAACCATAGAGGCCGCTCCTGTATCCGTTTACAAAATGCAAGAGATCGCATATCATCGGACTGCGCGACGGTCTCAACCGGCATGCGTATGGCTTTATGACAGCAGAGGCTATTGTGTCGCACAAAGCCACGACCACAACCAGACTCAATACAAAGAACAGCATCTCATACCACTTGAACCGGTCCTGGAAGAAGAAATAGAATAATGCAAGAATGAGCGGAACAGTAGAGTATTTTGAAGAAAAAGTATACCAAAAAGCATCCAACGTACTGCCGCCATCATAATTGAGCAGCACCATTAAGTGCTTGTCAAACAAATCCAACATTCTGATTACAGGCGCAGACTCTGGTATGGCATAGAATACAAATGCCGCAATCAGGAGCAGTGCGAGACCACACAAAAACCGCACCATAAAGACATCAAACCTCCGCGCAGACGTACTGACAGACGAATGAAACACTCTCTGAAAATGCAAGGACAGATTCTTTATAGCCATATTATTGATTGACATCTTTATTTATGATAACCTGGAATTCTTCTTATTATTGTATAAATAGTATAAAAAATGTAAGATTTTGAACACATTACCTTCATTGTAACGTTCTGTCATCACATAGACAGCAACTGCTCGCCTTCCACATCACATCCGGAAAAGCCCATCTGGCGGGCTCGCTCTTTGTCGAATGCATAATAAACCGACTCTGCTTCCACACACACTTTACCATTCCCGTCCTCAAGCGTCACACTTATGGTGTAATAGCTACGCTTCTGACCGGTTATCCTTGCGCGCACCGTGAGCTGCGGTTCGGTAAGCATCACGGGTCTAAGATATTTAAGATTAAGTCGCGACGTAACGCCTGATGTCTGCAACTTGCGCATAACGACCCACCCGGCAGTCTCGTCAATCAATGTTGCCAGAATGCCGCCGTGCATCACGCCTGTCCATCCCTGGAAATGTTCCTGAGGATGCCAATAGGACACTACGTCGTCACCATCCTCAAAAAACTCCATGTGCAGTCCCAACGGATTGTCCGGCGAACAACCGAAGCAATCATATTCAGAATTTCCGACAAACGGATTTTTTATCTTTCTCATACTGACAACTTTTTAGAAACTCATCATAAAGCTAAAGCGCACACCGTTCTTTTTAACTCCGGACAGATCGGTATATGTCAGCCTGCGCACATAATCTACGCCGAAGAACTTGAATATATTGTGCACACCGACCACAACTTCCCAATATGGTTTGTTCTTGTCCAACATACCGGCACCTTCCGGGAAGCGGAACAGCAGCGGGTCAGCACTGTTGCGCTCGAGGAATGGATTGTTCTTATCCGTAAGCATTCCCCACATTCCCTTCACGGCAATGTATTCACGCCACTTCAGCTTCTTCACAAGAGGTATGCGGTTGAGCAGTTTACCGTTCATATCCCATGACACTGACCAGAAAGCGTATCTATCGCTGAGGAACTCCATATTCTTCATCATGTTAAATGTGTTCTCGTGCTCGAAGTAAGACAGGTTCACCGGAGGCATGATAAGCAGCGGGAACGGCACCTTGTCCCATTGTATTCCACCATTGAGGTGAGTATCAACATAACCCCAGCTTCCAAGCCAGAATCTCTTATATATACCCATCTCAGTGAAATTAAGGCGATATTCTCCGCCCAGGAAATTCTTCATACCGACCGTGTGGCTGAGCGTAAACTCAGGCGAATCAAGGTTGACCGGCCAACGTTGCTGCTTCGTGTTGACGAATGTCTGACCAGGACAATAACGCAATCCGAGTTTGAACTCAGTGGTCCTTATCTTTGAAACGAGATTCTTAACCTCTTCTCCGTTTTCGTTAACCGTCGGAGATGTCATACGTTCGAACAAAAGATCACCTGTAGGCTCATTGCTTTCAGTCTTTATAGACGTGTCGAAACTGAATCCCCAGTCTGTCTCATAAACAAAGCTGAGTTTCTGTCGGTTATAGAAATACATCTGCTCGACCTTCTGCGTACGGAAAGCCATAAACACATTATCCTTGTTATGCAACAGGAATTTGTCCGAAGGAGACATCACGTCGTAAGAGCTCTCGAATATTATGTTGCGTTGCGGGAACTCAAACGGCACATTCTTTTTCTTATTAAAGCTGTATGTAATCTCCGTACCGTAATAATGTTTCCTCGACTCTGTACCATAGGCATAATATCCGTTCCAGAACAGATGATTGCTCAGATTTGCCGTTGTGCGGCCACTGATTCTGAATCTGTACCCATCCACGAAGTTCTTAGAAATAACGGTATTTATCGGTCCGAAGTCAAATTTGCTCTTTGTCCGCGATGTTCCCGTCTCCACATAATTCTCCAGTAACGCTCTGACACCGAATATTATCCACTTATAATTCTTCGATTGCTCCATGCGATGGATAAACTCGTTCATCGACGACTCACTCTTGGTCAGACCGACAGCCCTGTATTGGTTCCAGAAAGCCTCATCACGTATCATCGCGTCGGCCTCATGCCGCACCTTCGCCTTGCCTTTGAACAGTTTGCTCGGCAATTCGTCGAAAGCATAATCGCTCAACCTGGTAGTTCGTGTAACGAGCATATTGCCAAACAGATTGTTGACTCTAAGCTCAACCATCATATCATCCACAGTGAGCACCCACTCTCCGTTAGGCAGCTTTGTATATTCCTGCTCTATCTTCATGTTGTCAACGAAATTGACAATACTGCTTTTCGGCAAAGTGAGTGAGCAGCGCTTTACGTGCAATGTAGAATCTGCCAGAACGTAAAGTTCGCCTCTAAAACCGAAGTCCTGCTGATTGTTCGGCAAGAACTGCAGATGATAACACAGGTCACGGTCAACATACACCGTGTCCTCTATATAGAATCTGTAGAACGAGATTGCCGTCTCACCGATAGGACTGGTGAACTGATACTGAAAGAGTCGCACATGATCGTCGTATATATCGACGTCGGTAAACACCTCTTTCAGCATCGTATTAAGAATCTCTCCGGTCTGTAATACATTATTTATACCGTCAGAGCGCTGTCCCTTGATGATGTCCTTCTCTACTTTAGGTTCCTTTCTGTAGATGTGCTGCGTGACAGTCTCGTCCACAGAAATAGGCAATATCAGTTTGTTGTTATACGGACTTGTCTCTATCTGGTCGGCCAGCCACGACTGCTTTTTGAACACTCCCTTATCAAGGTCGTCGGGCTTTATGTCATTGATAGAGAACGTTATCTTCTGGTATTTGTTATACTGATAGTAGTCGTGATTATCCAGATGCGTGCGTTCCTTTGCCGCAATCACACGCTTCATCAGCTCAACCGCAGGATTGTTCTTGCGCGAATATTTGTCACGCTTGCTTTTTATCACAACTTCGCTCAGATTTCTCGAATCCTCTTTAAGTACAATTTTAAGATACGACGGAGTATCTTGTGACACCTTAACTGTCTGCGACTTGAATCCAACAGAGCTGAACGTAAGAGTCCATCCCTCATGACGCTCGATGGTAAACTTTCCGTTTATGTCGCTTACCACAGCCACATGATGGCCCTTATATATAGCGCTCGCATTGGGAATGGCATACCCATCCTCATCAACTATTTCACCGGTTATTTGTGCAAAGGCATACACTGCCACGAAAAAGGTCACAAATAAAAAACAAAAAAATCTTTTCACCTGTATGTATTTACTCAAAATAAAACCGGTGCAAAGATATACATAGATATTAAAAAAAGCAAGAAAACTTTTTGCTTTTTAATATTTTTCTATTAATTTTGCACCATTGTATGAAAAGATTGCCACTTTTACCCACTATTATTGGAACGGGCTTTGGCAGCGGATTCTGGCCATGGGGACCAGGAACGGCAGGTGCATTGTTAGGCATGCTTTTATGGTATGCCCTTTCTTTTCTGCTTACTTCAACAGTTCTATTTGCTATCACACTCTGCGCCATTGTGGTTTTCACTATTCTTGGAACATGGGCTACAAAGTGCCTTGAACCTTTCTGGGGCTCCGACCCGAAGAAAGTTGTGGTGGATGAGATGGTCGGCGTATGGATACCATTGCTTGCCGTACCTTCACAGTCACTGTGGCTGGCATTGGCATCATTTGTTCTTTTCCGTTTCTTCGACATATTAAAGCCCCTTGGCATAAGAAAACTTGACAGACATGACGGCGCATTTTTCGTTATGGCCGATGACATACTTGCAGGTATATACAGTCTTATAATCATCGTTGCAGTTCAATGGATAATTTAAAAAACAAACTGATAACCTTCTGCAAGGCTCAATGCTCCGCATGGATATCGTCAGCCATAGACTTCGGCGCGACGATAATATTTGCCCATGCTTTCGGCATATGGTATGGCTATTCCACTTTTCTGGGTGCCCTTGCCGGAGGAATCGCAAATTGTCTCATAAACTACAGATGGGTGTTCCACGCCTTCGGAATAAAGAAAAAGAACATCGCCATACGCTATATGCTTGTCTGGACAGGAAGCATTCTGCTCAATACCTACGGCACATATATACTCACAGAATTATCTGATCAGTATTTCATGATATCAAAAGTCATAATAGCGATAATCGTGGCAATATTCTGGAACTATCAGATGCAGTATCGTTTTGTATTCAATTCAAAAAACAAATAATAACATAAAATATCGGAACATGAACTATCGGGACTTTCTGCAGAAGGTAATATACTTTATTATAAACCCCGTTATAAAAGGAATGATCAAGATCGGCATCACTCCTAATCTTGTAACAACAATCGGCTTTGTTCTCAATCTGGTAGCCGCAGCAATGCTAATCTATGCTGCCAACGAGTTCCTTGACAGCACTGCTGTCGTGGGTTGGAGCGGCGCAGTCATTCTGTTTGCCGGATTATTCGACATGATGGACGGCCGTCTGGCAAGAATGGGCAACATGTCCTCACAGTTCGGAGCGCTTTGGGACTCTACGCTCGACCGCTACAGCGAGCTCTTCACCCTCTTCGGCATCTGCATTTATCTATTTCTCAACGGATGGATATGGAGCGGAGTAATCACGTTCTTTGCTATGGTCGGCTCGGTAATGGTAAGCTATGTTAGAGCACGCGCCGAAGGTTTGGGCATTGAGTGCAAGGTCGGTCTTATGCAACGTCCTGAGCGCGTGGTGCTGACAAGCCTTGGAGCAATACTCTGCGGCATCTGCGACAACATGTGGTGTCTTGTCGTTCCAATCATACTAATCGCCATTCTGGCAAACATCACCGCATTCTGGCGTGTAGCACACTGCTACAATGTTTTAAACAAGAATACTAAGAAAAAATAATGTTCAGCTTTTACATTATTATATTATATGTAGTGCTGGCAATACTCAAACCCACGCGCAAGGTGGCGTTTGCGCTTACTCCGTGGCTCATCTTTGCCTGCTCTTATGACTGGATGCGCCTTCTGCCCAACTATGAAGTAAATCCTATCGACGTAAAAGGGCTGTACGAGAGTGAGAAAATGCTCTTCGGCATCACATCGGCAAACGCGACACTGATTCCCGGCGAATATTTCGCGATTCATCATTGTGCCTTCGCCGACATCATGGCCGGCCTTTTCTATCTGTGCTGGGTGCCGGTGCCTTTGGCCTTCGGCCTCTATCTCTACATAAAAGGAGACTACAGGCACTACCTGCATTTCTCCCTAGCGTTTCTCTTTGTCAATCTGTTGGGATTCTGCGGATATTACATTCATCCTGCGGCACCGCCATGGTATGTCATGAACTACGGCTTTGAACCCATACTCAACACACCGGGCAACGTTGCCGGTCTCGGCCGTTTCGATCAGCTGACCGGACTGTCCATATTCCATGCATTGTACGGAAAGAACGCCAACGTGTTTGCAGCCGTACCTTCACTGCATGCCGCATATATGTTGATAGCCACAATATATGCAATAAAAAGCCGCCAGAACCGCGTCACCATAGGCGTCTTCGCATTCATATGCGCAGGTATATGGTGGACAGCAGTATATAGCGGCCATCACTACATCATCGATGTATTGCTCGGCATAATGACAACAATCATAGGCATACTTTTGCTTGAGAAGGTAATAATGCGCGTGCCGGCCATCAGCCGAATGGTCAACCGCTACATCTCGGCAATAAGTATCCGCCGTAACATACCGGCAACCCGAAAAGTCAACGTGTGACTTTCAGGTTGTCGGTATTTATGCTTCCTGTGCCTTTTACATTCTGCGAGATATTTCTCACATTACCCTCAAGGTTCATATTTCCAACACCCATAAGATTACATTCAACGCGATTGCAATCGTTGAGCGTCGCGTCTATGTCGCCCACGCCCAGAAGACTGAACCGTGAGTCCGCGAATTTGTACTGATTTATTTTAACATTTCCGGCACCAAGCAGCGACACTGACGATGTGACACCTCTGACCGAATCCATCTCTATATTACCGCTTCCCCTAAGCTCCACCGACAGATTGTCGCACACGACCCTGTCAAACGACATATTGCCGGAACCGGTGAGCTCCACGCTCAAGTTATCGGTGTCCACCGGTTTTTCAACAGAGAACGATCCGGAGCTTTTTAGTGTGACATCCGTCAGGTCAGGCGAATAAACATAAACATTCATATCGGAGAAGTCATCTCCCGAAATCAAAAAGTTGTTTTTAAACATCTTGAGTCGTATGATAAGCCGGTCACCTTCATGCACAGTCACCAAGTCTGACAACCGGTCACGCTTTCCGGATACCTTGACACACAAAGAATCCGACTGCACATAATAGACATTACAAGGGGCTTCCACCTGAACCTTAGAGAAATATCTAACCTTCCGTTCAACAGTTGCAGTCTCCTCACTTTTGTTGTCGCGCGGATGTACCACACAAGATACGCAGACAAGACATACACATAGACTTAACACCACATACAATGTTGATTTTCTGTTCATTTCCTCTTAATATTTATATTTTCTTTTTATTTGACGTCGGTTAAATACTAAAAGTTGCATCTGCTCATACAATATGTGAAATAAATATGTGTCGGGCTGTAGAATTATCCACCGTTCACGGCATATCATAAGTAAAAATTATTAACTTTGCAGCCATTATGGAAATAAATACACTTACACAAAGTGAGTTGGAGACATTGCTCCAACACACCGAATGTTCGCAGCACATAGTGATATGCACACACAAGTCACCCGACGGCGACGCGCTCGGCTCATCTCTGGCTTGGCTTGAGTTTCTGAACAACAGAAACAAGTCTGCCGACATCATCATTCCCGACGCCTATCCCGACTTTCTGCAGTGGCTTCCCAATTCAGAGAAAGTAATACGTTACGACAAACATAAGGAACGGGCCGAAGCACTGCTGAATGGCGCCGACCTCATTTTCTGTCTCGATTTCAACGGTTTCGGACGCGTTGACGAAATGCAGCCGGCACTCGAGAACTCGCCCGCACGCAAAATAATGATAGACCATCACATCGATCCGCAGATGGAAACCGTGCTCACAGTCTCGCGACCGGAGATGAGCAGTACCTGCGAACTGGTGTTCCGCATAATGTATCAGAGCGGCGACTTCGAGAAGATGACAAAGAAATGTGCCGTGTGTCTGTATTGCGGCATGATGACCGACACAGGAGGATTCACCTACAACTCAAACAATCCGGAAATATTCTTCATCATCAGCGAACTGCTCACCAAAGGCATAAACAAGGACAAGATATACCGCAACGTGTTCAACAATTACAGTTCGTGGGCAATACGTCTGCGCGGATACATCATGTATCACAAGCTCAACGTGCTCAACGATTACCATGCGTCATACTTCTCCATATCGCGACAGACGATGAAGGATTTCCACTTCATCAAGGGCGATGCCGAAGGACTCGTGAACGAACCGCTGAAGATAAAGGGCATGAAACTGTCCATCTCGCTCAGAGAAGACGACCGCAAGGACAACATGATATGGTTAAGCCTGCGCTCGGTCGACGACTTTCCATGCAACACGATGGCTGCCGAGTTCTTCAACGGGGGCGGACATCTCAACGCCAGCGGCGGACGCCTGCACTGCTCTCTCGAGGAAGCTGAGGAGCTGGTGCGCAAAGCCATCATGCACTACGGCGACAAGCTGAAATGACAGAATCCACAGACGACCGGCGAATGGCGGCAGATAACGATTATATATAATACTTAAATTATCTATATACAAAAATCGTATATCACATTATTTTTATACCTTTGCACGGTATGCATCGTTATAATGCAGCATTACAGACAAATCACGACAGCACGGTCCTGAACGAAGCTGTGGAATATGGAAACAAAAACAATCAAACATATATGGGAAAGATAAAATTCATACTTTTTGCGTTCGCGGCTATATTCACTCTGATGTCATGTGATGACACCGAATCGTATGCCGACCAGAAAAAGAAAGAACGCGCAGCCATAAACAGCTACATAACAAAGAACAAAATAAAGGTAATAAGCGAAAGCGAGTTCTTCGAACAAGACACCACCACCGACGTATCAAAGAACGAATACGTGCTCTTCGACAACACAGGCGTATATATGCAGATAATACGCGAAGGATGCGGAGAGAAGCTCAAGGACGGTGAGACAGCTACTGTATTGTGCCGCTTCACCGAGTGGAATCTACTGACAGACTCACTGCAGCTCACCAACGACATTCTCGGACTTGCCTCACAGGTGGATAAAATGAGTGTTACGAATACCTCAGGAACATTCAAGGCGTCTTTCGTCGCAGGCTCAAGCGTGATGTATTCTGTATATGGAACGACATCGGTACCATCCGGATGGCTGGTGCCACTGACATACATAAAACTGGGACGTCCGTCAAATCCTGACGAAGAGATTGCGAAAGTGAAGCTCATCGTTCCTCATACACAAGGTCACCAATACGCCACATCGGGAGTATATCCATGCTTGTATGAAATAACTTATCAAAGAGGACTATAATTATATGACACTGATAAAATCCATATCCGGAATACGCGGCACCATAGGAGGCCACACCGGAGACACACTGAACCCGCTGGACATCGTGAAATTCACAACGGCATACGCCACATTCATGAAGCGTAACGCCAAGTCCGGAACGGGAAAGATTGTTGTCGGACGCGACGCGAGAATATCCGGCGAGATGGTTAAGGACATAGTATGCGGCACACTCATGGGCATGGGCTACGACGTGGTGAACATCGGCCTGGCAACAACGCCTACCACCGAGCTTGCAGTGAGCATGCTCAAGGCCGACGGTGGCATCATCATCACCGCAAGCCATAACCCAAGACAGTGGAACGCACTGAAACTGCTCAACGCACAAGGCGAATTTCTCACCAAGGCCGACGGCAACGAAGTGCTGAAGATTGCCGAGGAGGAAAATTTCGAGTATGCAGACGTCGATCACCTCGGACACTACTGCGAGGACAACTCCTTCAACCAAAAACACATAGACAACGTGCTCGCGCTGCAGCTGGTTGACACAGAGGCCATACGCAACGCTCACTTCAAAGTATGCGCCGACACCATCAACAGCGTGGGAGGCATAATCCTGCCACAGCTCTTCGACGCGCTGGGAGTGGAATACAACATACTCAACGGTGAGGCAAACGGCGACTTCGCCCACAACCCCGAACCGCTCGAGAAAAACCTGGGCGACATCATGGCACTCACGGCAAAAGGCGGCTACGACCTCGGCATCGTGGTAGATCCTGACGTTGACCGTCTGGCTTTCATCTGCGAGAACGGAAAGATGTTCGGTGAGGAATATACACTGGTGAGCGTGGCCGACTACGTGCTCTCACACACACCGGGCAACACCGTGTCTAACCTGAGTTCAACACGCGCCCTGCGTGACGTCACCGAGAAACACGGAGGACAGTACACAGCGTCTGCCGTAGGCGAGGTGAACGTAACGACAATGATGAAGAACAAAGGAGCTGTGATAGGAGGCGAAGGCAACGGCGGAGTAATATATCCGGAAAGCCACTACGGACGCGATGCGCTCGTTGGCATAGCCCTATTCCTGTCTAACCTGGCACACAAGAAATGCAAGGTGAGCGAGCTGAGAGCCACATATCCTGAATATTTCATAGCAAAGAACCGTATAGACCTGACGCCCGACACTGATATCGACGCAATACTCGGAAAGGTGAAGGAGATGTACGCAAACGAAAAGATAAACGACATCGACGGCGTGAAGATCGACTTCAAAGACAAGTGGGTGCACCTGCGCAAATCGAATACCGAACCGATAATCAGAGTATATAGCGAGGCGCACACAATGGAAGAGGCCGACGAACTCGGCAAGACACTCATGCAGGTTGTTTACGACATGCAGAAGAAATAAACAGAATAATAATAGCTGAAACATAAGGACAGCGGCCGCAAGCTTAATTGCTGCCGCTGTCTTTTTATATTACGGCATGTGAGGCAGACCGGACATGAGTTCCGGCAAAGGGACCAGTCGTTATTTCTTAGCCACGCGAAGAAGCCTTGACTGCCGTGCAGCAGTAGTCCGGATAAATGATTATAATGAACTAAAATCGCGAAAAACCAATTCTCTACCCCACTTAAAAATCAAATATTTTCAACAAAAAATTTTTTCATCGCGTACAGCCCGGATATTGAAAGATAAACCAACCCCTTAATAATCAGACACTTAAACAACACGTCGCTATTTCAAGTATCATATCTTGGTCCGAAAGAGCCCGAATCGCACTGCGATCAAGCCTATATCAGGGCATGATAAAGTTCATTTCGACCTCCGAAACCAACCATATCGGAATGCAAAAGAGTGCTTATCAGAAATTAATCAGGAATAAAACAGAATGCGAAATTCGCAGACCTGTCCGATAATCCACGTTTCATGGGCTGTCGGATTTCCAGAATTCAAAAAATGAAATGTTAAATTCAAAAAATTATTTAACTTAATAACTCCCGCGAATTTAACATTTACACACTGCGTCAATACAGCCATGATGATGTGTCTTCAAGACAATACCGCGCCTTTACAAACACGCCACATATCCATAAAAATACTGACATCACGAAAAAACAAACACCCGCCATCACCATACTCACAACCCCGTCACATTCCTCAACCTGATTCACAGCCATGCACCTTCAGCACCAATAAAAAACAGCTTTAATATTTGGTCTTTAGAAAAAAATGAATTACCTTTGCACATGATACGACGATCACGTCATGTTTTGCCGATATGGCTCAGTTGGTAGAGCAATTCATTCGTAATGAATAGGTCCCCGGTTCGAGCCCGGGTATCGGCTCAGATAAAGTGGCAAATGTACTATGCGGCAGTAGCTCAGTTGGCAGAGCACTAGCTTCCCAAGCTGGGGGTCGCGGGTTCGAGCCCCGTTTGCCGCTCACAATGAAAGACAATCAATAATATTTATTTTTATTATCAGTAGTAATAATAGCATCTTCTCATGCAACATAAAGGACTACTACGTAAAATTAAAATAAATCACAATAACATTATTATTTTAAAAGCATATATAATATTCATTCTAGTCTATTATAATTAAATAGACAATAAGTACACAAATATATCATAATTAGTTAGATACCATTTTGGTAGTAGCAATTTAAACAATAATAATAATTAAGAAAAGGAATATGGGAAAAATATTTTTTATAGTTGTATTTATATGCTTTTACTTTTTTCCATTATCAAGTCAAACGATAATAAAAATGGAAAAAAGTAACGGTGTTTATAAGATTCCTTGTGTCGTAAATGGTGCAAGAATGAAATTTATTTTTGACACAGGCGCAACAAATGTATCAATGTCAGCATCAATGGCTAATTATTTATTAGAAAACGAATACATTTCCAAAGAAGATATAATAAAAACAGGACAATCCTCATTGGCAGATGGTAGAATTATTGATCATACACTTATAAACTTAAAAGATATCGAAATTTCAGGTTTACACTTGAGTAATATTGAAACTGTTGTATTAGACTCACAAAATGCGCCATTACTTCTTGGACAAAGTGCTATACAAAAGCTTGGAAAAATAGAAATAGATGGAGATATTCTCAAGATACTTGAACATAACGAATTAAATGAAGAAGATATACAACAAGTATTGGCAGATGCAATAATTGCATTTAATGATGGATTGTACGAAAAAGCTAAAAATTGTTATGAAAAAGTATATGCGTTTGGCAGGTTAAGCGATTATGGAAAATACTGCTATGTTCGTGCCTGCATGCATTGTAAAGATTTTACTAAAGCTTATTCTGTTATTAATGAGATAAAGGATTTTGATTATTTTGAGGAACAAAATATTGATATTTATTATCTATTTGGATGGGTATATGAGTATAATGATAAATGCTATGAAGCCATTTCATATTATAAAAAATCTTTTGAATTTCCATCTGCATCATGGAAAGATAAAGCCATAGATGCAGAATCAATTGCTTTTATCTATGAGAAAATGAAAGATTATCAAAATGCCAACAAAAATTATCGGATGGCATTACTATGCTATGGATATGAACATAATGTTGATGATAAATATATATATGATGATTGCTTTGGAAAATTAAAAAAAGATCAAAAATCATACAGGGATGATGACATTGATTACTGTGTTTTCAAAAGTGTAGAAACAGCATATAATGCTGGCATCTATAGCAATAAAGATTACCTATATACCATATGCCTTTTAGCAAAAAATAGAAACAAAGACGCTGTCAGACTATGTAATAGAATACAAATTGATTTTGATGAATTTTTAAATGAATATTAAAAGTGATGTAAGAAAAATTTAAGAATAACATTATATAAACTTTATATTATTCATCATATTCGCACATATAGAAAATATGTGCATTCACCTTATATATTATTCTATCTAATAGCATAAATCGCGGTATAAATATTCAATATCATAATAAGTAATACTGCTTGTATAATGAATTTTCCAGTTTAAAATTACATAAACCTTAAGATAAATATTTCCATACATTAAAATAAATTTAAATGTAAATTATGAAAGAAGAAGAATTAAAAGAACTATGGCTATCAACATTTCCAAACAGTACCCACCAATGCGACACAAAACGGTTCATACGCTACGCGATTGAATTAGCGAAGTCTAACGGCTCACTTGATCATGCAGAAATGGAAGCAAGAGGTATCCAGCCAGATCATATTCTGAAATATCAACGTGAATATGAATTTCTGAGGAATGTTCTCGAGGTTCTTGACGAAAAATAAACACATCACATATAAATGCATCAAGTTTTTCCTATAGATTATTCATGAATCATATACCATATGATATAACATCTATTTTTTTATTATATCGATTAATTGAATTAAAAAGATACCAATATTTATTCTTTTATATAGCGAATATTGGAATTAAAATAAAAAAAGGCAGGACCTTTCGGTCTTGCCTCATTCGAATATTCTGAATTCATATCCTTGATCTTTCAACCATTGCAGCGCCTGCGGCAGCGCGTAATGCAACTTGTCAATGCTCTTGAGAGAGTCGTGGAACGTAATTATTGATCCGTTGCGCGCATATCGTCTGACGTTCTCCACCACGTCGTCGGCCGTCATCCACTTGGAATAGTCGCGTGTGACGAGATCCCACATCACGATGCGATACTTGCGCCGCAGCCATAAATATTCCCCATAACTCATGCAACCATGCGGCGGCCGGAAATACTTGGCCTTTATCAGTTGGTTGGCAGCGTTGGTATCCTTTATGTAAGTAGTCGCAAAATGCTTGAAACCTCCGAGGTGATGGAACGTGTGGTTGCCGACCTGATGGCCGGCAGCCACTATCTTATCATACAGTTCCGGATATTTCCTTACATTGTCGCCCACCATGAAGAACGTGGCATGCGCTCCATATTCGGCGAGCGTCTTAAGGATGAAAGGCGTTGACTCAGGTATCGGCCCATCGTCGAACGTGAGATACACCGCCCTCACCTTATTATCCATTCTCCAAAGAGCTCTCGGATATAACCAACGTAACCACTGTGCCGGTTGTTCGATAATCATTCCGATAGGTTTAATTCAGTTCTGCGCCACCCTTGTTACGGTATGCCGTATAGAGGGCATTGAGTCTCTGCATACGCTTAGATGCGAGTTTCTCATCTACAAGCGATGTCAGTTCAGCAGTGCTCTGCATCATCACAGTCTGGCGCAGGAAGTCGTTCTGTGCCTGAGTGAAGCGTGTGCCCTCAAGCGAGAGATACCACAGGGCGTACTGTTCCTCGTTCTTCCATACCGCATTGAGCAGTTTTGCAGCCTTGGCCTTCTGTCCGGCAAGAGCGTAAGCACGTGCAAGCTCCGAAGCACCCGACATGAATGTCATAGGAACATTATACTCAGGTATCACCTTGAGCGACTTGTCGAGCACCTTGATGGCCTTGTCCTTCTTGCCCTCGTTGATGAGTTCGAGCGCCAACATTGCGAACAGATGGCGGTGGGTGTAGCACATACGCATAACGGTCTCGTCAAGATAGAGCCCCGGTTTCTCCAGTCCACCCCACTTGTAGCGGTACATCAGGTTGTTGTATGCCTTCTCTGTGTCGAAGCTCTTCACTCCCGGATTCTTCGTCGTGAACGGAGTGATGCGGTAAGCAAGACCTTCCTGTACGAAGTTGTCGCCAAGATTCATGTAGTTGTCGGCTCCGACGGTTGTAGCGACATACAGTGGACGGGTCCAATTACTCTGCGCAATCATCTCAAGCATCATCAGCTGTTTCTTGTCGAGCATACGCTTTCCGGCAAGCGAGATGACCATCTTGTCAGGTATTGTGTCGCTGGCCATGAGCATGCCGCTCTTCTTCACAGCCTCCTTGTCAATCTTCACATAGAGCGTGTCTGAAGGAATGATGCGCATATCAGGATCTTTAGAGCGTACCCAATATTTCATGACGTTCTTAACGTCGAACGGATCGTCTCCGAACTGAGCTCTTGCCTGCGCAGGGTTCTGCTTGTAGAAGTCGAGAACCTGCTTCTTTACGTCAGGATATATGTAAACCACCTCATTTGTTCCTGAACAGTAGTCTATACGCGGCCATGTGATAGGAACCGACGGAGAATCGTATGCCGGACGCTTCATCTGGTCGATATACCAGTCGGTCTGCAGATAGCTGAGGTTGCAGACACGCGTGTCTGTACGCACGCCTTCCACTTCCTGATTATACCACAACGGGAAGGTATCGTTATCGCCGTTGGTGAATATTATAGGATTACCCTTGTCTGAAAGCGTCATCAGATAGTTCTGACCGAAGTCGCGGCAGGTATAACGTCCGCTGCGGTCGTGGTCATCCCATGTCTGACTTGCCATCTGAATAGGAACAAACAAGCATACTACTCCGACAATGGAAGCGACTAAAAGTTCGTGTCCCTTCAGTTTCTTCTTGAGATAATCTATGATTGCTGCTACACCTATGCCACACCAGATTGCGTATGCGTAGAACGATCCGGCATAAGCATAGTCACGTTCACGCGGCTGTTGAGGTGTCTGGTTAAGATAGATGACGATTGCAAGTCCGGTCATGAAGAACAGGAAGAAGACAACCCAGAACTGACGGATGCCACGACGGCCACGCCAAGCCTGCCAGAACAGACCAATCAGACCGAGCAGGAGTGGCATGCAATAGAACACGTTGTGGCCCTTGTTGTTCTTCAAATCGTCAGGCAGCTTGCTCTGGTCGCCCAGCAGCATATTGTCGATGAATGAGAATCCGGTTATCCAGTTGCCGTGTTCCGGTTCGCCATTGCCCTGTATGTCGTTCTGACGACCCGCGAAGTTCCACATGAAGTAGCGCCAGTACATGAAGTTGCACTGATAAGACAGGAAGAAACGGAGGTTGTCCCACTGTGAAGGAACCTTGACCGTAACAGCCTCACCGCAGCGGTCGTAAGGTACTTCAGTACCGTTCACTCCGCCCATCCAGCTTTCGTAAGCCTCAGCATGGTCTGAACTGTGCATACGCGGGAACAGCATGTTCTGCGCATAGACGAGTTTCTCCTTATGACCTACTACGAAATAAGAATCTTTCTCAGTACTGTCGGCTTTCTCCTTACGCTGCCAGATAGGTGCACCTTCCTTTCGGCGTGGCACACACATGTTGCCATCCACATCGAATGCAACCTGAGAGGTATATGCCTGACCATAGAACAGAGGACTGTCGCCATACTGATCGCGGCTGAGATAGCTTCCGAGTGTGAAGATGTCCTCAGGAGAGTTCTGGTCCATCGGAGGGTTGGCCGAAGAACGTATCACTATGACCGCATAGCTGGAATAACCGATCATAAGCATCAGAAGACACAACAGAATGGTATTCTTTGTACGCGATGTGACATAAGGCACGATCTTCTTCTCAATCTTACGGGTACGACCGAGCAGGAAATAAAGCAATCCGAGAACAATCACACCGATGACTGCGGCAGACCATCCGTAGCCGTAGAAAGGTATGCCGAGCATACCTACGGACAAGACGAATGCTATATTCTGTCTTTTGAGGCTTCCGCCCGTGTATGTTTCGTATATAGCCCAGATGACTGTAGCAACAAGAAGGATGATGTATATGATCTCACCTGTGTTGAACGGACATCCCAGAACATTTACAAAGAGAAGCTCGAACCATCCACCTACAGTCACAATGCCCGGCACAACACCATAAAGCACGGCCGCAACGATGACAAACGAGATGATGAGGGCTGCGATAGAACCCTTCAGCTCGATGTTCGGGAAGCGACGATAGCAATATACAAGCACTATGGCCGGTATGCAAAGCAAGTTGAGAAGGTGCACACCGATGGAAAGTCCCGTCATATATGCAATGAGCACAAGCCAGCGGTCGCTGTGCGGTTCGTCGGCGTGATCCTCCCATTTGAGGATGAGCCAGAACACGACTGCGGTGAAAGCTGAGGAGTAAGCATATACCTCGCCCTCGACAGCAGAGAACCAGAATGTGTCGCTGAATGTGTATATGAGCGCGCCGACAAGACCTGAAGCCTCAATGGCTATCAGCTTTGCTGTGGTCAGCTGGCTCCAGTCTTTCAGGACAAGCTTACGTGTGAGATGGGTGATTGTCCAGAAAAGGAACAGTATGGTAGTGGCGCTGAGCAATGCACTCATCGTATTTACCATCCTTGCCACCTGCGAAGGATCGCTTGCAAACTGTGAGAACAAGTTTGCCGTAAGCATGAAGAACGGTGCTCCAGGCGGGTGACCTACTTCTAATTTGTAACCTGTTGTAATAAATTCAGGACAGTCCCAGAAACTGGCTGTCGGCTCAATTGTAGAACAATATACAAAGGCTGCGATAAGAAAAGTGAGCCATCCAAGTACATTGTTCACTAACTTATAATTTTTCATTTACAATTTAGATATGTGTTATGCATTCTATATATTTACATGAAAAAACGAAACCGGACATAAGGATATTCCTCCCATGCACAGCTCGAGAGCTTATAATATATGATATGCTGACGCACTCACAAGCACATCAACATAGATTAATAAGTGCAAAGATAATATATTTATATGATAACGAAACGCTAATGACACGGCATTAATATAATTTAATGCACATAAATCACACTAATTTAGCATAGGATTATAAAATGTTAGGTTACCGCTATTTGCAACTTGCAAGCCGACACAGTGTCTTGCCTGCCGAAGCATGGACTTTTCGGGATTGAGAAACGGGCTCTTTGAAACGGAGAAACGGGCAGTCTGAGTGTCTGAAACCGACTTTATCAGGCCTCAACATAGGATTATCTACCAAACAAGCCCGTATCAAGCAAATGCAGGAAATGGCTCCACAACAATCTGTTATGAACCATATCACAAAACGCATGATGTCCTGCAATAATGTGGCGACAGCACATACGCCAATCAACCTTCATAACTCAGACACTCGGCAACATCGTTGTCAGTTACGCTTTCTGCGGGACATACACGGACGGTATTGCCGACAAGGGCAACATTTTTAGCATTCTTCAATACTGCATCTATGTCGTGGCTTACGATGACAACCGCACATTTCTTGTTTATCTGCGCCAGCATGGCGTACATCTGCATCTGAAATAAACGGTCGATATATGTGTTCGGTTCGTCGAGAACGACAATATCCGGATCTGACACTATGGCGCGTGCAAGCAACACACGCTGCAACTGTCCGCCACTGAGCTCGCCTATGTGACGACGCTGCAGATGGTCTATCTCAAGATTATGAAGGACATCGCGCACCCTTGCGTGCTGTTCGGCAGTGTATGATACGAAAGGACGGAATCCTTTTTTCAGTCCTGACAACACAACATCATACACAGAGATGGGAAACTTACGGTCGAGATTGCTGTATTGGGGAAGATAACCCACAGAGAGATTGTGCACAACCTGACCGTTGCGCATATAAGTAACCGTTCCCGACTCGGGCTTCATCAGTCCCAACAACACTCTCATAAGTGTCGTCTTACCGCAACCGTTTGGTCCTATAACGCCCAGAAAATCATGCTCGCTGATGCTGATGTTTACATCGCGCAGTACAGTTTTTCCGTCGTATCCGGCCGACAGGTTCTGTGTTTTTATTATTATGTTTTCCTTTATTTCAGACATTCCGCAACTTTTATCATTTCCTTCTGCCAATCATAACCCAACGGATTTATCTCCACGGTTTGGGCTCCGGTGCTTTCAGACACCGCTTTTATATTACGGCTAGCGAACTCCTTCTGTACGAAGAACACATCTACATGTTCCTGTCTTGCCCGGCGTATGATGTTCTGCATCTGTCGTGCGCTCGGCTCACGGCTCTCTTCCTCCAACGGTATCTGCTGCAGTCCGAAGTCTCTGGCGTAATATGTCAGTATGGAATGATATATGAGGAAGGCGCGTTTCGTTTTATTCTTGGTGATGCTTCTTATTTTTGAATCCACCTGCGCTATTGTGTCAATCAGACGTTCAAGGTTTTTCTTGAAATAGGCACTGTCTTTCTTGTCGAGCTGCACAAGCGCCTTGTATATGTTTTCGGCGATTATCCTCGAATTGGCCGTGCTCATCCATGTGTGCGGGTCAGGTATGCCGTTCTCCGTTTCCATTATAGATATACCTTCAGAAGAATCTATCACAATGGCGTGCGGAGCGTTCTGCTCCAGCTTTTTCATCCATGTACGCTCAAACCCTATATTTCCTACCTTTATATATAATACGCTGTTAGACAGATTTATCATCTGTCTGGCGGACGGCTCATAAGTTTCCGGATTTCCGCCTTTGGGCACCATCGTCTCTACGTCGAACTTATCGCCGGCAATACATTCTGTGAAATATCTCAAAGGTTCGATGGTAACTGTTATCACGCTACGGCCGATTGCGTGTCTCGGCTCCTCACGACAGGACAACGCCACCAATGTTATTATGAAAAATAAAAGAATATTGTATTTTCTCATTTTCAGAATATTAATTCTACACCATAGACAAGAAAAACATATCTCAGCATCTTACCGATAGAAATACTTATGACTGAAATGACCATGTTTGCCCTCATAAGACCGAGCATTATAGTAATGGCATCACCTATAACAGGAATAAACGAAAAGAAGCCCATCCATGCTCCACGTCCGCCCATGAACCGTTCGGCACGTTCAAGACTCTCCTTGCTTACATGCAGATAGTGTTCTATCCAATAAAGTTTGCCCAGACGACCGATGCCATAATTCATCAACGACCCTGCAACATTGCCTATCGTTCCATATACAACCAACGGCCAAGGCTGCAGACCGGCGGCAAGCAGACCGAGCATTACGGCCTCGCTGCTGAAAGGAAGTATGCTGCCGGCAAAAAAAGCGGACACAAGCATTCCCCAATATCCCCAGTTTATCAGAAAATCTACAACGGCATCCATATATTAAACAGCGTTATCATAAAAATAACCGCAATCATAAAGAAGAATGCCATATTGGTAAGCCGGGTTCGTGTGAACACCACAAAATGCGCAATCAACGGCGATACGTTGACTACCAATATGCCTATGAGATATTGATACAGATTTGGTTGGAGCGCTATGATTACGGCGACATAAATGCTTGCGACCGAAAATACCTCATAAATCATACGGGTGCGTATCTTGTCCTTATAGCTGTTTCGGTGGAAATGTATTATTCCTGTAGCCATAAGTAAGACAAGCATGGCGTAAACAACGATGTTGTTTGGTGTAAGGACTGTATAATCGAACAATTTTCCAAATGTTGCCAGACCGGTGAAATGCGAGATAAACGCATCCACATTCTCAGTATATACATAATAACTGATCAGAAACCAGTATGGCAATATCAGTCCGATAACAGAGGCAAAGAACGTGCGCAGATTGCCGGCTAAGACATTGGTGAATAACAAAATCCACATAAGAGGCACAAGAAAAAGCACATGAGCGGACATGGTGCTTGCTATTCCAAGCATGAGGAACGCATAAAACACAAGTCCCATCGAGCTTTTATTCTGATAGGCATGGAAAAAGAAAAGATAGAATGCGATGAAAAACAGTTGTATAAGCCCCGTTGCCAAAGGGAACTTCAGCAATGCCGACATCAGAAAAAGCATTATGTAAGAACATGACACCATTCTGCTGTAAACACGTATCAGGGCATTGGAATTGTTCAGCTCTACCATAAGATAAGACGATACGGCCAAAATTCCGAACTGAGGCCACATGTTCTGATCCATCAGACCGCACATCACGCTCATCACCAGCCCATATATGGCTGTTACCGGCAATGCGAAACGGCTTTCTGCTATTCTGTTCTGTAATCTTTTCCTTGCCACAATCTTATAATGGAATCGTTATCCTTTTTATATTACCGACATATTAATGAGACGTCGGGCTTAAAGATCCTGCCCGATGTCTCTTCTGAAATATTTGTCTGTGAACGTTATCAGATTGGCTCCTTCAAATGATTTTGCGAGAGCCTCTTCACGGTTCTGTCCATAAGAACATACTGCGATGACACGTCCGCCGTTTGTCACGACCTTACCGTCCTGCATTTTTGTACCCGAATGGAAAAGCACAGAGTCCTTCACTTTATCAAGACCCTCGATGACATATCCTTTCTGATATTTCTGAGGATAGCCGCCACTGACAAGCATAACGCATACTGCTGTCCGCTCGTCAAACTCTATAGATCTTTTATCCAAATCGCCATGAGCCACACCTTCGAACAGATCCACGATATCGCTTTTAAGTCTCAGCATCACACTCTCGGTCTCCGGGTCACCCATACGGCAATTATATTCTATCACCATAGGATTGCCATCGACATTTATCAATCCGAAGAATATGAATCCCTTATAATCAATATTCTCTTCAGCCAAGCCGTTCACGGTAGGACGGATTATGCGGTCCTCAACCTTAGCCATCCATTCCGGCGTAGCAAAAGGCACCGGTGAGACACTTCCCATACCTCCTGTATTGAGGCCCGTGTCGTGTTCTCCGATACGCTTATAATCTTTTGCTTCAGGCAGTATCTTATAATTATTACCGTCTGTCAGCACAAAAACAGAACATTCTATACCGCTTAGGAACTCTTCAATAACCACTCTTGCAGAGGCCTGACCAAACATTCCGCCAAGCATCTCCCTCAATTCTGCCTTTGCCTCTTCCAACGTCGGCAATATAAGCACACCCTTTCCTGCACACAGGCCGTCGGCCTTAAGCACATAAGGAGCCTTCAATGTCTCAAGAAAAGCAAGACCTTCATCCAGTGTCTCGCCCGTAAATGTGTGGTATTTTGCCGTTGGAATGTTATGACGCTGCATAAAACCTTTTGCAAAATCCTTGGAACCTTCAAGCATTGCACCAGCCTTTGACGGACCTATCACATATATAGACGCTGTACGCGGATCGTTTTTAAACTCATCGTATATGCCTTTAACCAGCGGGTCCTCAGGTCCTACTACAACCATCTTGACATCATTTGCAAGCGAGAGTTCCTTCAAAGCCTCGAAATCATCGGCTTTTATATCAACATTCTCTCCGCATCCGGTTGTTCCCGCATTACCCGGAGCAATGAACAATTTGTCCGTTTTATCACTTTGCGCGATTTTCCATGCCAATGCATGTTCGCGTCCACCACTTCCCAGCAAAAGAATATTCATAGCAATTTTTATTTATTAGTTTCCCGTTATTATAGCATTTCACGGCAATCAATATCTAATGACTGCCGTGCAAATACTTTTATTTAAGATAATCCTCGAAATATTGAGTTATTCTTTCATGCAGATGTACACTCTGATGTCCACGCATATTGTGCGGTTCACCCGGATAGACAAAGAAATCTGGCTGCGTTCCGGCCGCGATACATGCCTTTATGAAGGAAAGGCAGTTCTGCGGAACCACTACAGGATCGTTCAGACCTGTGATAATCTGCAATTTTCCTTTAAGATTCTTTGCTTTGTACAGCAAACTTGTTTCCTTGTATCCTTCCGGGTTAGCCTGCGGAGTATCCATATAACGCTCGCCATACATAACCTCATAATACTTCCAGTCTATAACAGGACCACCGGCTACTCCGACCTTGAATACGTCTGGATAAGTAGTCATGAGCGATGTTGTCATGAATCCGCCGAAGCTCCATCCGTGTACACCAAGACGGTCGGCATCGACATAAGGTAATGATTTCAGATAGTTCACACCGCATATCTGGTCTTTCATTTCCTCGACACCAAGATGTCTGAAGGTAACCTGCTCGAAGTCGCGGCCTCTGTCTGACGAACCACGATTGTCGAGAATGAACAGTACATATCCCTTCTGCGCCATATATGTTTCCCATCCGCGGCTCCAGTAATGCCAACGAGCCTCAACATTTCTTACGCCCGGTCCACCATATACATAAACTATTGTAGGATATTTCTTAGACGGATCGAAATCAGCAGGTTTTACCATACGGTAATACAAATCAGTAGTTCCGTCGGCTGCCTTTATCGTACCGCAAGTGAACTGAGGAACAGCATAGCCTTTCCATGGGTCGTCTGCCACAAAATAGCTGACTCTCTTTGCAGTCTTTGTATCAATGATATCGATGTTGCGCGGTACGTCAGGCTCAGTATAATTATCAATTATAAGACTTCCATTAGGCGAAAGAGCGAGTTTATGACCGTTGCCACTGTTTGCGTGACAACCCTTGCCATTGTCAAGAAGTCTGCGTTTGCCGCTTGCAATGTTTACCGAATATATATTATTCTGTATCGGACTGCATTCTGTAGAAAGAATGATGGCAGACTTGTTCTTTACGTCAAATCCCATCAATGCGAGAACAACCCACTTTCCACTTGTCAGCTGTTTCGGCTCACCGCCCTTTGTGCTGAAAAGATAAAGATGATTATATCCGTCGCGTTCACTCTGAAGAATGAACTTGCTGCTGTCCCATGGCAGGAATGCCACAGGAGTCACGGGATGAACATACTTGTCGTGATGCTCACGATAAAGAGTCTTTATCTTGTTTCCTGTCTGGGCGTCATAAGCATCCAGACTCTCGTCAGTCTGGTCACGGTTCACCTCAATGAGATAAATCTGTTTGTCGTCAGGTGTCCAAGCTATGTTGGTGAAATATCTGTCTTTAGGGTCTCCTACATTCAGATAGACAGTCTTACCGGTCTTCACGTTATACACGCCTATTGTAACCTCGTGGCTTGTCTCGCCGGCCATAGGATATTTTTCAGGAGCAAGAGTTGCGATGCGTGTGTCAATATCAACCAGCGGATAATCTGTAACCATCGACTGGTCCATACGATAGAATGCAAGGCTCTGACCGTCATTGCTCCAGAACAAACCCTTATTTATTCCGAACTCGTCGCGATGAACACTCTGTCCGTACACAATGTCGCGTGAACCATCGGTCGTAAGCTGCACTGCCTTGCCGTCCTTACCTGTCACATATATGTTGTCGCCCTTCACATAAGCAAGCATCTGAGACGCAGCACTCCATTCCTCAGCCTGCATTCCCTGTCCGCTTACATACTTTGCAACGATGGTTTTGTTCTTCCAGTCAACGAGCAATCTCATGCGACCGTTGGTAAGCATCACGATAGTTTTACCGGCATAAGGGAACTCGGCACTGTAAAGTGTACGTATCTTGCCGTCATTGCCTACCGCATTACTCTCAATGATACTGTTTATCTCGTCTAGTGTGAACAACAGTTTTTCCTTGGCAGTTTTAGGATTCACGATGCTGCATCTGTCATAATCGTTATGCACCAGCGTCTCTCCCCACCAGGCCGTGTACTTGTTCTTAGGCGACATATTATAATAATTGTTGCCGCCAAAGTTCAAGTCTTCCAGTGTGAACTGCTTCAACTGTGCGTCTGCATTACTGAAACACATGCTGAAAATGATCAATAATAACGTTGAAAACTTAATCTTCATCTTCAATTCTCCCCTTATAATAATTGTTCTTACCACGTTCCTCACGCTTGCCGCCACGTCCGAAATGCTTTGATCCACGCTCCGGCTTATTATAGTCACGGCGAGAAGGTTTCCTGTCATTGTTTCCGGACGAGTCACGTTTGCGCCCCATGGCCTTACGTTCAGACGAGTTCTTCATTCTCTCAATGGAATAGAACTTGAACGAACGTATATCAGCGGCCTCGTTCTCTTCTTCCTCATCAATACGTTTCTTGAACTCACGGTTTTTCTTAAAGCGGTGTTTCTCCGCCATCTGGCGCTTTTCCTCCTCACTCTTAACCACACCGCCTTCAGCACGGAACTCCTTCATCTTTCCGCCGAACAGAGTGTATTTTCTGAACTCACACTCCAACGAACCGTTATAAACAGGTATCTTTATAGACGGTTTGAGTCCGATCTGGTCAAAACATTCCTCGCGATAGCTTAATATCCAAGCGTCATTATCGGCGAATTCATGTTTCAACCGTTCACCTATCATCCTATATGTAGCCAACAGGTTAGGCGTGGATATTCGCTCGCCATACGGCGGGTTGGTCACGATGATGCTCTTTTCTTTCGGACGTTTGAAGTTGGCAAAGTCGGCCTCACTCACAGTTATGTCGTTAGTAAGTCCCGCAGCTCTCACATTAAGACGCGCGGTGTTCACGGCCTTAATGTCGATGTCGTATCCGTAAATATGATGTTCGAACTCACGTTCCTGTGAATCGTCATTATAGATGGCGTCGAACAGGTCTTTGTCAAAATCGGTCCATTTCTCGAATGCGAACTCCTTTCTGAATATTCCCGGGCTCATGTTATGGGCGATGAGAGCGGCCTCGATGAGCAGAGTTCCGGAACCACACATAGGATCTATGAAATCACACTCGCCATGCCAGCCGGTCATGAGAATCATACCTGCGGCCAGCACCTCGTTAAGCGGTGCCTCCACCGATTCCTGTCTGTATCCGCGGCGATGAAGAGACTCACCGCTTGAGTCGAGCGAGAGCGTCGCATCGTCCTCTGCTATATGTATATTAAGACGTATATCCGGGTTGCTGACAGATATATTAGGTCTGCTTCCGGTATTCTCACGGAACTGATCGACAATGGCATCCTTCACTTTATATGTGACGAACCTGGAGTTTCTGAATTCCTCCGAATACACAACGGAATCCACAGAGAAAGTCTTTCCTTTCTCTATTATCTTGCTCCAGTCTATTTTTTTCACCTCATCGTACACGTCATCAGCCGAACGTGCCTTGAAATGGCAAATGGGTTTCAATATACGGATGGCCGTATGCAGTTGGAAATTAGCACGATACATCATTTCCTTATCTCCCGTAAAGGAGACCATACGTCGTCCTGTCTTGACATTGTTGGCACCCAGTTGTATAAGCTCCTTGGCAAGAACAGGCTCAAGGCCCATAAACGTTTTGGCTATGAGTTCAAATTCTTTCATATCTGTTTTTGTTGTTTTGTTCTGTGTTTATGTCTTAATTTCTATCGTGTCTTATGTTTATGCGCGTCGGATATCATGAATTCCGCTCACACGTTCTGTATTTTTTTGT
>ULPL01049175.1_pt1 | contig 30691 bp, 23 predicted proteins | sample 1953481 | NCBI WGS metagenome assembly ULPL01 (sample SAMEA4835628, study PRJEB28245) | human gut metagenome | biome: gut microbiome; material: fecal sample | place: Denmark | collected 2008 | reverse complement strand
AAAGTGTAAAAGGTGCATTTCTTCGAATGCTTACGATAAAGCCAATTAGCCATAAAAAAATATCTTAGAAATTGTCCAAATAAATGCAATCTGTTAAATTTTTTACATTGTTCTGTTTAAGATTATACTGATTCTTATTTCAACTAATATTTTACTTACTTCTCAAAAAATCAAGGGCTTTTTCTATTACGCTGTCTCCATTATTTAAAAACGTGTTAATATCTTCTTCAGCTACAATATCTAGTTGAATTCCAATACCTATAAATTCATTTCTATTCATATCTAATTCATGTTTGGTGCAAATGCAGCAACCCAATCCAAATCCAAGATCAATAAAGATTGGATTTCCTGTACTTACTCCGGTGGTAGTTCCGATAATTTTTCCTCTTTGGGCGCTTTTGATTCTATAAAACTTCAAATCAAATTTGCTAGAGTTTGTTTTATAGGCTTTTGAGGTTGAAAAACAAAACACCCAGTTTTACATTGTGATGTGTAAAACTGGGTGTAACCTTTTAAATTTACTGATTTTCAGTATCTTGCGGAGAGACAGGGATTCGAACCCCGGGTACCTCGCGGTACAACGGTTTTCAAGACCGCCGCAATCGACCACTCTGCCACCTCTCCAAAACTCTTTTAAGAGTTGCCTTGTTTTTCAAAGGCGGTGCAAAGGTAGGGGTTATTTTTTATTTTGCAAACAAAAGAGGAAAAAATTATTTGGACACTCTATGATTAACCAAAAGAGGAAAATTCCGAAATTAGAAATTGTCGTATTAAAAATAAAAAACGTTCGTGAATCGTAAAGCGTCCTACATTATAGAAAGAAAAATGATTATCTTTGCCCTGCTTTTTTTACAGAATATAGTTTTATTACATCATCTAAGGTATATTTATGAGTAAGAAGATTCTACTTAGCTGGCTTTTCATGGCCATTTTATGCTTGCCGGTATTAGCTCAGATACAGGAACCGGTAAAGTTTAAGACTGAATGGAAATCGGTTTCTGCCGATGAGGTGGAAATTGTATTTACCGGAAAAATGGAAAAGGGATGGCATGTATATTCTACTGACCTGCCTGAAGGAGGTCCTATTTCAGCTACATTCAATACGGATAAGCTTGAAGGGGCAGAGGTGGTTGGCAAACTGAAACCTGCCGGTAAGGAAATTGACAAGATGGACCCGATATTCGGTATGCAGGTTCGTTTCTTTGAAGGCACGGCTACCTTTGTGCAGAAAATCAAGTTGAAAGGTGGAAAATATGAAGTGAGCGGTTATCTGCAGTATGGTGCTTGTAATGACGAAAACTGTTTGCCTCCTACTAATGTAGAGTTTTCTTTCAAGGGGGAAGCTGCTGGAAAGCAAACAGCGGAAGAAGCAGTCGCAACGACAGAGGACCTGATGTTAGCAGATACGGCATCGGTGGATTTGGTTCCGCTTCGCATTGGTGAAGATACGGCTGCGGGCGAAGCTGCTGACTACTGGAAACCGGTTATTAAGGAATTAAGCTCATTCGGTGAAAACGTGAACAATGAGTCTCATTCATGGATTTATATCTTTTTTGCCGGATTTGTAGGCGGACTGCTGGCATTGTTTACTCCTTGTGTATGGCCGATTATTCCGATGACGGTAAGTTTTTTCCTGAAACGTACCAAGGATAAACGAAAGGGTATTCGGGATGCCTGGACGTATGGTGCTTCTATCGTAGTGATTTATGTTACTTTAGGTTTGGCTATTACATTGATTTTCGGTGCTAGTGCCTTGAATGACTTGTCTACGAGTGCGGTATTTAATATCTTGTTCTTCCTGATGTTGGTGGTTTTTGCTGCTTCTTTCTTTGGGGCATTTGAAATTACCCTTCCGTCGAAGTGGAGCAATGCGGTAGACAGCAAGGCAGAACAGACTACCGGATTGTTGAGTATTTTCCTGATGGCTTTCACGCTGTCACTGGTTTCTTTCTCTTGCACCGGTCCGATTATCGGTTTCTTGCTGGTGGAAGTATCTACTTCTGAAAGTATCGTGGCACCGGCCATCGGAATGCTGGGATTTGCCATTGCGTTGGCTTTGCCGTTCACCCTGTTTGCACTCTTCCCGTCATGGCTGAAGTCCATGCCGAAATCGGGAGGCTGGATGAATGTCATCAAAGTGACACTGGGATTCCTGGAACTGGCATTTGCATTGAAGTTCCTTTCTGTAGCCGATTTGGCTTACGGTTGGCGTCTGTTGGATCGTGAAACCTTCTTGGCATTGTGGATCGTGATTTTTGCGTTGCTGGGTATGTATCTGCTTGGAAAAATCAAGTTCCCGCACGATGATGACGACACAAAGGTAAGTGTGCCCCGTTTCTTTATGGCACTTGCTTCTCTGGCATTTGCCGTATATATGGTGCCGGGCTTGTGGGGTGCTCCGTTGAAGGCTGTGAGCGCTTTTGCTCCTCCTATGCAGACACAGGATTTCAATTTATATAAGAATGAAGTGCATGCGAAGTTCAATGACTTTGATGCCGGAATGGAATATGCCCGTCAGCAGGGAAAACCGGTGATGATTGACTTCACAGGCTATGGTTGTGTGAACTGCCGTAAGATGGAACTGGCTGTGTGGACAGATCCTACAGTAAGCAAGCTGTTGAACGAGGATTACGTATTGATTACGCTGTATGTGGATGAAAAGACCAAATTGCCAGAACCGGTGAAGGTGATGGAAAATGGTACGGAACGTACATTGCGTACGGTGGGCGATAAGTGGAGTTACTTGCAGCGCTCCAAGTTCGGAGCTAACGCACAGCCTTTCTATGTGTTGCTCGACAACGAAGGAATGCCGTTGAACAAGTCTTATTCGTACGATGAGGATATTCAGAAATATGTGGAATTCCTGCAAACAGGATTGAAGAACTATAAAAAATAATCAGTATGATTGCACAAGCAGAAAGAGAGCGTATCATCGCACTCATTCAGCGGGAGGTGGTCCCAGCCATCGGTTGTACGGAACCGGTGGCTGTGGCTCTTTGCGTGGCCAAGGCTACGGAAGTATTGGGAAAGTGTCCGGAAACGATTACTGCACGTCTGAGTGCTAACATCTTGAAAAATGCCATGGGAGTAGGTATTCCCGGTACGGGCATGATTGGTTTGCCAATTGCCATTGCACTGGGGGCCTTGAAGGGTAAGTCGGAATATGGACTGGAAGTTCTGAAAGACATCACTCCCGAGAGTGTGGAAGAAGGAAAACAGATGATAGCCGGTCAAGGCATTAAGATAGAACTGAAGGAAGGTATCGAAGAGAAACTGTATATTGAGGTGGTTTGTTCGGCCGGTGGAGATGAGGCTACTGCTATTATCAGCGGAGGGCATACAAACTTTGTGTATGCAGAGCGGAACGGTCAGGTTTTGTTCGATCATAGAACCAAGGCGGGAGCTGAAGCAGATACAGAAGAAGTGGAATTGAACCTGAGCAAGGTGTACGACTTTGCTACTACAACTCCGCTGGATGAGATTCGCTTTATTCTGGAGGCCAAACGCCTGAACTTACAAGCAGCGGAACGTTCGTTTAAAGGGAATTACGGGCATGAACTGGGAAAAACCTTGCAGAGCAGCCGCAGTGAGCAGAGTATCATGGGAAGCAATACATTCACACATATCCTTTCGTACACATCTGCTGCATGCGATGCCCGTATGGCAGGAGCCATGATTCCGGTGATGAGTAATTCCGGTAGTGGAAATCAGGGAATTGCTGCTACGCTTCCGGTCGTAGTTTTTGCGGAAGAGAATCACAAGACGGAAGAAGAACTGATTCGTGCCTTGGTACTCAGTCATCTGACAGCTATTTACATCAAGCAGAATCTGGGACGTCTGTCGGCTTTGTGTGGTTGTGTCGTGGCGGCTACAGGAAGCAGCTGCGGAATTACTTACCTGATGGGAGGGGAGTATAAGCAGGTAGCTTATGCCGTGCAGAACATGATTGCTAATCTGACAGGTATGATTTGCGACGGGGCCAAGCCAAGCTGTGCTTTGAAACTGACCAGTGGGGTATCTACCGCTGTGTTCTCTGCCATCTTGGCCATGGAAGGAAAGTGTGTGACTTCAGTAGAAGGTATTATTGAAGACAATGTGGATTTCAGTATCCGTAATCTGACGAAAATCGGTTCTGAAGGCATGAACGAGACCGACAAGTTGGTGCTCGACATCATGACGCATAAACATTGTGATTGAGTTGTTCCGGTAATGAAACAGACTACAGACGCGGATTATATACAACAACTCATTACTGAAGGTGAACATGTGCATCAGGATTTCAAGTTTGCCATTTCCGATGCCCGGAAAATAGCGAAGAGCTTGTCGGCTTTTGCCAATACCGGAGGGGGAAGGTTGCTTATAGGAGTAAAAGATAACGGAAAAATAGCAGGAATACGTTCGGAAGAGGAGCTTTACATGATAGAAGCTGCAGCTACAATGTATTGTAAGCCTTCCCTACAACTTGATAACCGATTATATAAGGTGGAAGGTAAAGATGTGCTGGAGGTTTATGTTCCCGAAAGCAAGGAGAAGCCTGTCTATGCCCTCGATGAAGACAATCGGCCCAAGGCTTACTTGCGAATTAAAGATGAAACAATCTTGGCCACTCCGGTCCACTTGAACGTGTGGTTTCACAATAAAAAAGAAGTGGTAGTGACTTATACAGAGAAAGAGCAGTCTATATTAAACCTGGTGGGGCAGCACGGCGAATTGACGTTGAATAAGTGTGTCAGGCTTTCAGGGCTTCCGCGGAAGCTGGTGATTGGCTTGCTGGCAGATTTTATTCGTTTTGACTTGGTGGAACCGGTATTCAGAGAGCATACATTTTATTTTAAACTCAAATCTGATTAATAAATTTCATGGAGCTATTCACGAATATCATAAATGAAGCCAACTATGTCTTGTGGACTTATATCCTGATAATCATGTTGTTGGGATGCGCCATCTGGTTTAGTGTTAAGACTCGTTTCGTACAGTTCCGTATGTTGGGTGAGATGATCCGGTTACTGGGTGATTCGACTGCTAAGATAAACGGACACGAGAAACATATCTCTTCTTTTCAGGCTTTTACTATTTCGCTGGCAAGCCGTGTTGGAACCGGCAATCTGGCTGGTGTGGCAACGGCCCTTACGGTAGGTGGACCAGGAGCGATTTTCTGGATGTGGATTATTGCGCTGCTGGGTTCCAGCAGTGCCTTTGTGGAATCTACGTTAGCCCAGCTTTTTAAAGTCAAAGGAAAACATTCCTATGTCGGAGGCCCTGCCTATTACATGGAGCGTGGATTGAAGAAACGTTGGATGGGAGTACTTTTTGCGGTACTGATTACGGTCACGTTTGGTCTTGCATTCAATTCGGTGCAAAGTAATACCATGAGTGCTGCCTTGCAAAGTGCTTTTTCTATAGAGCCTTTGAACTCAGGAATTGTCATTTCGGTATTAACCCTTGTCATCATTTTTGGAGGTGTACATCGTATTGCTGCCATCAGTAGTGTCATTGTTCCTGTCATGGCTGTCGGTTATATTGCATTGGCTTTGTTTGTTGTATTGGCTAATATTGACCGTATTCCAGCAGTTGTTGAACAAATTGTCGGTAATGCTTTTGGCTGGCATCAGGCCGTTGGTGGCGGAATAGGAACGGCTCTGATGCAAGGGATTAAACGGGGACTTTTCAGCAATGAGGCTGGTATGGGATCTGCCCCCAATGCTGCGGCAACGGCTCATGTAACCCATCCCGCTAAACAAGGATTTATTCAGGCACTGGGAGTGTTTACAGATACTCTGCTTATTTGTTCCTGTACAGCTTTTATCATTTTGTTCGGTGAGGATTATGTTGGTAGTGGTCTGGATGGTATTCAGTTGACCCAAGCGGCGCTAACCAGTGAGGTGGGTAATATTGGAGGCATCTATGTGGCCATTGCTACTCTTTTTTTCGCATACAGCAGCATTTTAGGAAACTATTATTACGGAGAAGCTAATATCCGCTTTTTCACTTCTCGACAGTGGCCGGTAGTTTTATACCGCATGTTGGTTGGAGGGATGGTTTTGTTTGGTTCATTGGCAAGTCTAAATCTGGTATGGAACTTGGCTGATGTTACTATGGCTTTAATGTCTATTTGCAATCTGATTGCAATATTCTTGCTTGGCAAATATGCTTTTCGCTTGCTCGATGATTACTTGGCACAGAAGCGAAAAGGTATCAAAAGTCCAGTCTTTCACAAAGAGCAGATGAAAGATATTGAGCAGGATTTAGAATGTTGGTAACTATTTTCGTATCTTTGCAAATCAAAAAACAATAAAAAGTACAAGTATGAGTATATTTTCAAAACTATTAGGTAAGAAAACAGCAGAAGGTGCTGATGAAACGGTACGTGTGGGTGGAATGGAAGACTTCATGACGCTGATTCGTGTGTACTATCAGGCAGTAATGGCAGCTCAGCTGGGTATCAGTAACATTAACTTTCTGCCGGATTTGGCTGTGTTCAAACGCACATTGAAAGTTCCTACGCAGAATAATAAACTTGGTATCGCAGAGCGTACACGCTGCCGCAAAATGCTGATGGATATTTATGGTCTGCCTGAAACCTTCTTCAAGGAGATTGACGGTTCTATCAAGCGCAACTGCCGCAATGTGAACGATATAAAGAATTATCTTTTCATGTTCCAGGGATTTAGCCAGGATTTGATGATGGTTATCGGTAACCTGATGCAATGGAAGTTCCGTATGCCGGGTGTATTTAAGAAGATGCTTCGTAACATGACAGAAAAAGCCGTACACGACATTCTGACAAAAGTAGACTGGAAGGATGATGGCGTACGTAAGACTTGCGGAAACATTCGTCAGTATCAGCATGCATTAGGCTATTCTGAAAGCTGGATGACGGAGTATGTCTATAACATCGTATTGCTGGCTAAGAAGGAACCTAAACCAAAAGCATGACGTTGGACGAACATTTGCTTGCAGGAGTGGAGCATCATCCGTTGGAGCCTTTTCTTCCGGAGAATGCAGTCTTGCTGATGTTGGGTAGTTTTCCTCCGCAGAAGAAACGCTGGAGTATGGATTTTTTCTATCCCAACCTGCAGAATGATATGTGGCGTATTTTCGGCTTCATTTTCTTTGATGACAAGGATTATTTTCTCAGTCCTGAAAAGATATTTGATAAAGAACGCATCATTGCTTTTCTGCGTGAAAAAGGGATTGCTCTGTACGATACGGCTTCGTGCGTGCGCAGGTTGCAGGATAATGCATCCGATAAGTTTTTAGAGGTCGTTTCGCCCACGGATATCGGCCTGCTTCTTCAGCAGCTTCCTTCCTGTCGGGCGGTGGTGACTACCGGTCAGAAAGCGACGGATGTGTTTTGCGAACAGATGGAAGCAAAAGAGCCGCCAGTAGGAGGAGGAAGTACGTTTCATTTCAGAGATCGAGAGCTGACCCTCTATCGGATGCCGTCGTCCAGTCGGGCTTACCCTTTAAAGCTTGAAAAAAAAGCGGCGTATTATCGTCAGATGTTCAATGACTTATCTTTACTGTAGAGGGATTGGTAGAAAATATTTTTCGAAATCCCTTGCAGTTTCCAAAATTTGTACTACTTTTGCAACCGCAAACACGGGAATAGCTCAGTTGGTAGAGCATCGGTCTCCAAAACCGAGTGTCGGGAGTTCGAGTCTCTCTTCCCGTGCCGAGATAAAAAGCTGTAACTGAATAAGTTGCAGCTTTTGTCCGTTTATAGCCCTATAGACAATGGGAAAGACTTTCCGATGTCAGTCTTTTTTTCTCGTTTTTAAGGCGTATTTTGAAGAGTGGGAGGAAAGTATATGAATCATCAATCTCAAGCAGTATTTAGCCGGAATTCGAAACCGGTGGTCGTGATGAATTTTACAGGCGTGTACAATTATGAGCCTTTTGCCCGGAATCGTCAGTTTGTGTGGCTGGACTGTCAGCATTTGAATGGAATTGAATGCTATTGTGACGAAGAAGGCGCTTCTGCCTTACAGCGCATGATGGTGGATTATCCTCCGCAGGGAATTCATTTTATAGATTCAGGAAATTATCATTATGTGACGAAATTCTGGACTGACAAGCTGACTACTCCATTTGCTTTACTGGTGTTTGATCATCATCCTGACATGCAGCCTCCTTTGTTTGAACATATCTTGTCGTGCGGAAGTTGGGTAAAAGATGTGCTCGATACGAATGCGAATTGTAAGAAGGTAATTATAGCCGGTGCTTCAGACCGTTTGCTGCAGGAAGTTCCAAAGGAATATGGCGACCGTATTCATTTTTATAGTGAATCTTCTTTGGATCAGGAAGCAGGCTGGAAAGCGTTTGCCTCTGAGCATGTGAGTGAACCTGTCTATATTTCTATCGATAAGGATGTGCTGGACCCTTCTTCTGCGATAACCAACTGGGATCAAGGCTCACTGACTTTATCAGAGCTGGAACAGTTGTTGGCCGTTGTATTTCGGCAAGAGCAGGTCATAGGTATTGATATTTGTGGGGAATGCCCTGCTACCCTAAATTTGTTTGAAGAGATGCGAGAGACGGAAATCGATAATCGGGCGAATGGAGAGCTATTGCGCTTTTTCCGTTCGTTTGAGAAGAGATAGTCTATGTCAGAAGTTGTATATTATAAAAAAAGTCCGAAACGTGTTTTGCTTCGGACTTTTTTATGGTAAAAAGGATAATTATTAGTCTAATACAGTTACCCATCCGTATGGATCAGCTTCGTCACCGTACTGGATGCCACGCAGCTTGTGATATAGTTTTTCGCTGATAGGGCCTGGTTTGCCGTCTTTTGCAATGACGTATGATTTCTGGTTTTCCAGGTCGTCAATGCGGCCGATAGGGCTGATTACGGCTGCTGTACCGCAAGCTCCTGCTTCTTCGAAGGTCGTCAGTTCTTCTTCCGGAATTGGACGGCGTTCTACTTTCATTCCCATGTCTTCAGCCAGCTGCATCAGGCTGCGGTTGGTGATAGAGGGCAGGATAGAGGTAGATAGCGGAGTAACGTAGGTGTTGTTCTTGATACCAAAGAAATTGGCTGCACCACATTCGTCGATGTATTTCTTTTCTTTTGCATCCAGATAGAATTCACTAGCATACCCTGCATCGTGTGCCATTTTATTGGCGCGGAGGCTGGCAGCGTAGTTACCACCTACTTTAAACGTACCGGTTCCGAGTGGTGCCGCACGGTCGTACTGGCGGATAATTACGTAGGGGTTAGTGGCAAATCCACCCTTGAAGTACGGGCCTACCGGAGTGACGAATATCACAAACATGTATTCGCTGGCAGGATGTACACCTACTTGTGCACCTGTACCAATCAGCAGCGGACGGATGTAAAGAGAAGCACCACTTTCGTATGGAGGAATGAAGCGTTCGTTGGCCTTTACTACCTTCTTCACAGCTTCACAGAATTTTTCAGTCGGAAGTTCTGGCATCAGGATACCCCGGCAAGTGCTTTGCAGACGTTCTGCATTAGCTTCAGGACGGAAGATACGGATTTTACCATCTTTTCCGCGATAAGCTTTCAGTCCTTCGAAAGCCTCCTGTCCGTAGTGCAGACAAGTGGCAGCCATGTGAATGTTCAATGTTTCTTCTGAACAGAGTTCGAGTTCTCCCCATTTTCCGTCGCGATAGTAGCAACGTACATTGTAATCTGTCCGCATGTATCCGAAAGACAGATTCGACCAGTCTATTTCTTTCATGGTTATCTTATTTTATAAGTTTTTTGAATGTTCTTTTAGCTACGCAAGCAAAAGTACGGTTTATATTTACAAAATCCAACATAAAACCATTCTTTTTTGACATAAATAAAGGGGATGAAAGAATACTTCCTCTTTTTGCAATAAAAATCTTTATGGTAAAGTCGTTTGTTTCTGTTCTTTAAATGTTTTTATAGCCAACTCAGGAGGGAAGTGTAAAAGAGTCTTTTGGGTATTTGCCTTGATTTTTTCTGCTGATATGGGTATAAAAAGAAAGATTTTCTGTAAGTTTGCATGGAATAAAACAGAGAGATAAATACTGCAAAAAGATTTTATAATTATTTGTAGGGTATCAAAATGAACTGAAATGTGTTTTTGTGTGATAAAAATGTTATATTAGGAGAGAGAATAACTGGATGAATTTGAAACTAAAATACATACTAATTATTTTTTTGATTATTGGAATACGAGTTCGGATTCCTGCACAAGAAACGATTCTTCCTGCCATTCAGCAGCAGGAACAGATATTGAAGCGCAATCCTGAAGATATGAGAGCCTTGAAAGAATTATGTTTTCTTTATTTGCATAAGGCAGATTATCATAAAGCCATAGAATATGGGGAAAGACTGTTTAAGATGGGATATGAAAAGCAAGATTATAAGTTTGGTGTTCTTTATGCACATATTGGATTGGGGCAGGCATATATTATGTTGGGAGATACGACTGCAATAAATCATCTTGGGCAAGCTATGCTGTTGGCAAAAAGTGAGAAGAATGATTCCGCCTTATGCTCCGTATATAATGGAATGGGACTTTATGCCAGCAATATTCATAGGGATTATTATTCAGCATTGCACTATTTCTTTGAAGGAATAGAAGCGGCTCACCGATGCTATTATAAAGAATTGGAAGCTATTTTGCTTGGTAATATTTCCAGTGTGTATTTTTTGAAAGATGACCCGGCCGGACTTACTTATTCTTTACAGATTTATGAGTTAGGGCATCAGCTAAATTCTGCTTACCTTATCTTTATTGGAGCCTTGGATGCATCTTATATGTATTATTTGCTTCATGAATATGATAAGGCTTTACCTTATATACAAGAAGCTGAATTTGTAATGAAGCAGAATGAATATTATAATCAAGGAAATGTATATGCTATTTATGGGATGATTGAGTTTGCAAAAGGCAATCGGGAGCAGGCCGTAGAATATTATAAAAAGGGATTGTCCTTAAATGATATTAATCAGACCTCCTATAAGGTATTGTTGTTGAATGAATATGCCAAAGCTCTGGCAGAAGAAGGTAGAAACAAGGAGGCTATAGATTTGCTTTTTCAGGCTTTGTCTTATACAAAGGAGGAAAATTGTGAAATTCATCGTAATAAGGTGATAACCACTTTATCGGCTTGTTATGAGAATATGGGTCAATATGTGGAGGCTTTGGCCTGGCAACGTAAGCTTCAGCTGGAAACTGATAGTATTTTTAATACGGATAAAGAAAAAGTCTTGAGTGAACTTCGTATTAAATATGATACGGAGCATCAGGCGAATGAGATTAAAAAGGGTAAGTTGGCTTTGTTGCAAAAGGAAAAGAAGGAGCAGGCTTTAATGGGGACTTTGGTCATTATTTTGCTGGTAGTGTTTGCTTTGTGGTATCGTTATAAACGGCAAAATCAGTTGTATACCCGTATCGTTTGTCAGCATCAGGAAGCTATTCGAAAAGAACAGCAGTTAAGAGAAGTCATTACTTCACTGCGAGCGCAACAGGAGAGTGTTTCTGCATCGTCTCCAATGAGTGAAAAATACGCTGCTTCTTCACTGACAAATGAGAAGAAGAATTCATTGTTTCAGCGTCTGGAAAAGCTTATGCAGGAAGATGCGGTGTATAAAGAGAATTTTTTGACGAAGGAACGTGTGGCTGATTTATTAGGTACTAACCGGACTTATTTGTCACAAGTCATCAATGAACAAACTCAACAGAATTTTACTCAATATATTAATAATTATCGAATTAATGAAGCTATTCGCTTATTGAGTGATCCGGAAACAGATCTTCCCCTTAAGGCTGTAGCGGCAGAAGTAGGGTTTAATTCAATGAGTACGTTTTACAAAATATTCCAGAATACGGTAGGAGTTCCTCCCAAACAATACCGTAACAAGGTAATGTCTATGCATAAGAATGCATGATACTGTCTTTTTATAACAAAATGTTGTCCTAATGTAACAATTGTCGAACTTGGATACGTCTTTATTGTTAAAGTTATATCTTTTTTTACATTTTTGCAATGAGAGAATCGTAAAAATGTCTGAGGACATAAGTCTATAACCTCTAAAAAAGATGTAAGTATGGAAAAAAACGTATTGCACGACATTCGGCTCAAAATGGAATTTTTGCTACTGTGTGCTATGCTGGTCTTGTCTGTCTCTCCAGCTTATGCTCAGAGAAGCCGTACCATTCATGGCATTGTAGTAGATGAAAACAAGGAACCCCTTCCTGCAGCTCATGTCAAACAGGTGAATGATGACCCTAAAGGATCGATTGCAGCGGTCATTACGGATATACAAGGGCATTTCACTTTGACACTTCCGTATGGCACGAAGGAAATTGAGGCTTCTTATTTGGGATATACATCTCAACGCATTAAGCTGACGGCAACTAATGATTATTACATTGCTCTTCAACCTTCTACAGAACTGCTCGACGAGGTAGTAGTGACAGGTTATCAGACTATTTCAAAAGAGCGTGCCACAGGGGCATTTTCAAAAGTAGATGCCAAGAAATTGGAAACACAGCGTTTGAGCGATATGGGTTCTATGCTCGAAGGACGTGTGGCAGGATACAGTGATGGCAAGATTCGTGGAGTTACGTCCATGAATGGATTGACTACTCCGTTGTATGTGATTGACGGATTTCCTGTGGAAAAGACTACGAACGACGGTTATGGAAACTGGATTGAGAGTGTGCCCGATTTGAATATGGAAGATATAGAAAGCATCACTGTTTTAAAGGATGCAGCAGCTACTTCTATTTATGGAGCACGTGCAGCGAATGGAGTAGTGGTGATTACTACCAAACGGGCTAAGAAAGATGAACTGAACGTTTCTTTCTCAGCTACTCTTACAGTACAGCCATACGACACGTATGCAGACAAATATCTGGCCGGGTCTTCTACTATGGTAGAGCTGGAGCGTGAATGGGCCAGACAGAATCCGCATTTGAGTGGAGATAATGTACAAAGCTATGCCCAGACGGTGCTGGATGATATGTCTTATTCTTCACTTGGCATACGGAATATCTTGAATTATTATGCGGGACACATCTCTCGTGATCAGATGGAGAGTAATCTGACGAATTTGGCTTCACAAGGTTATCGGTATTATCGGGATATAGAAAAATACGGTAAGCGTAATCCTTTTTCACAGCAATATAATCTGAATATCGGTAAAGGTACCGAAAAGAACACTTTTAATGCGTCTGTTTCCTATCGTAACAATCAGCTGGAGGATAAGTATTCAGAGAATAGAACCATTGGCATCAATTTGCAGAATTCTACGAAGATGACTTCTTGGCTTACCTTGGATGTAGGTACATATTTGAACTATGGGAAAGGTACTACGCAGTCATTTAACCTTTTCTCACCGGGGTATACTTATATGCCGTACAATGGGCTGGTAAATGGTGACGGTACGTATTACACCAATACAGAAGAGGAACGTTATAGTTTGTACAACTTGAATTTGCTGCATAACAACGGATTGTACAATCTGGATATTACTCCTTTAGATGAAATAAAAATGAACCAGACTAAGAACCGTGATTTCAGCAATCGAACATTTGCTCGTTTGACATTCAAATTTACCGACTGGTTGAAGTATACAGCTTCTTTTCAGTATGAATATGCGGAATATAAGACAGAACAACTGAAAAGCAAGGACTCTTACGAAGTACGTAATAAAGTGAATACATTCTCTACTTCCAATAATGATGGAACATCCACTTTTGCCTTGCCGTATGGAAACATCTTTTTCACTTCTTCCAATACGACACATGCATATAATTTCCGTCAGCAGTTGGATTTCAATAAAACATTTGCGGATGTACATGATGTAACTATGATTTTAGGTACTGAAACACGGGAAAATAAGCTGGAATATAATGATCGTACGCTTTATAATTATGACCCTCAGTTGCTTACGTATAGCTTGATTGATGCGGGAGCGTTGAGTAATTTCCGTGGACAATGGGGATATGCATCATTCGGGCAGCAGAATTTTGCTTATATCCGTGAACTGATTAACCGCTATGTGTCTGTGTATAGTAACGCAGCTTATACATACGATGGAAAATATATGGTAAGCGGTAGTATTCGCTGGGATAAAACCAATCTGTTTTCTACGGGTTCCAAATATCAGAAACGTCCTATTTGGTCAGTAGGAGCTGGATGGAATGTGGATCGGGAAAAGTTCTTCCATGTATCGTGGGTGAATATGCTAAAATTGCGTGCAAGTTATGGTATCGGAGGTAATATTGCCAAAAACTCTGCTCCTTATATGATTGCTTACTACAGTAACAATAATCAGGTAGGAGGTATCCAGGGAACTATTTCAAGTCGTCCAAATCCGAACTTGCGTTGGGAAAAGACCACTACATTGAATGTGGGAGTAGATTTTGCCCTGTTGGGAAATCGATTGAATGGTTCTATTGAATATTATAACAAACGGGGTACAGACTTGCTGGCTAACACGAACGGAGTTCCTACAGAAGGATGGGGATACAGCACTTATTCCATTAATAACGGAAAAATGACGAATCAGGGATTTGAATTGACCTTGTCAGGAGATGTAATTCGGAATAACGACTGGAATTGGAATATCAGCGGTGTGCTGGGCTACAATAAGAATAAGGTAACTTATATTAATGTAGAAGCTCCTGTGTCGTATCTGGTAATTGATTATCCGACGGCTTATCCTCGTGTGGGAAATCCGTACAATGCGATTTACGGATACCAGTGGGCCGGACTGAGTGAAACGGGAACTCCTCAGGTGTACGATGCCAAAGGAAATCTATACACCGATATGACTCCTCCTGAGATTGAAGATTTAGTTTATTTGGGAACTACCGTACCGGTTTACAATGGTTCTATTAATACGAATTTACGTTGGAAAAACTGGGAGCTGGCTGTTCAGTTCTTGTTTGAAGGCGGACACAAGATGCGGAATACCAATGTGGCTTTCATCGGCTCAGGAATGAGTCCTGTAAGCAAAGACATCGAAAACCGTTGGCAGGAACCAGGAGATGAGGCTTATACCAATGTGCCGCGTTACATTTCAACGGAGAGTGAACTGTATAACTATAACTACGAGAACATGTATGCCTATTCCTCCATCAATGTGTTGGATGCCACCAACTGGAGGTTGAGAAACTTGTCACTGACGTATCGCATTCCGGCCAGTGTGTGTCATAAACTGTATGTGAAGAATGCACGCATTATGTTGGGTATGGAAAATGTGTTTATGGTGGCCAAGAGCAGCAATGCCAAATACTTGCTGGGCGGTTATGCCAAACCTAACTACTTGTGTGGTGTGTATTTGAATTTCTAACCTCGATTATTATAGTATGAAACGTATGAATAAGATATTATACTTTGGAGCTGCGCTGGTTTGCCTGTTGCTCAGCTCATGCAATGATTATTTGAATATAGCGCCGAAGGGGAACAAGATTCCTACCACCCTGGAAGATTTTGAAGCCTTGCTGCGTGACCAGTATACCATCGGCCGGACTCCTGTGACTAATGCGTTGTATTTGTTGAATGATATCTATCTGACCAATTCGCAGGTGAATACGCCAAGCTTGAGCCGTGCCAATTATATGTGGGACGAATCGGCCGACCGCATTGTGCTGAATAATTCCGATGAAGGAACTTACTATGTGCTTTATGGTGCCATCTCCAGTTGCAATCTGATTGTAGAGAATGTGCCGACTGCTACGGAAGCAACAGATGCCGAACGGAACGAGGTGATGGCGTATGCCAAGGTGATACGTGCGCTTTGCTACGATGTGCTGGTCAATTATTATGCCGATACGTATGATGCGGCAACGGCTGCCGAGAAGCGCAGTGTACCCCTTATTACCAGTGCCGATATTGATGCGCCTTACACGCAGGTGTCCATTCAGGATATGTATGATTTCATTATCCAAGATGTAAAGGAGGCTATTGAAATGGGCTTACCGGCCCAGTCCATGACGGCCATTCATCCCAATTTGGGTGCGGGGTATGCATTGTTGGCCCGTGTGTACTTGCAGATGCAGAATTACAGTGAGGCTTTGCGTTATGCCAACCTGGCTCTGGCACAGAATGACCAGCTTTATGATTGGAACGCATTTTATGAAGAGCATAAGGCTGCAATTGACGATCCGGACAATTATGACAAGATTGCCACCCCTATGCAATACGATTATGTGGAGAACTATTACCTACGCTTTGGGGAACAATCGGTGTACGACAGTTACGAAAAAAATATTCCGGTGGAAAGAGCGGCACGTTTCGAGGAAGGGGATGCCCGTTTCCTGTCACGCTGGAAGCTGAAAACAGATAATAATGATACGTATTACAAGGCGCTGGAGTCGGGCTATTTCAATCATGGAGGACTGACCACCTGTGAGGTGTATCTTATCAAGGCAGAGTGTCAGGCACGGTTGGCCGAAGGCAACGATTATTCCGAAGCAATGAATACGTTGAATGCCGTGCGGATTACCCGTATCCGTTCAGAAGTCTATTGTCCGGCTGAGGCTTCCACTTTGGAAGAGGCGCTGTCACTGATTCGCCGCACCAAAGACAATGAACTGATTTTCTCTATTGTGCCTTTTGCGGATGCCCGCCGTTTTAATCTGGAAGGTACGTATGCCAGTACTTTAATCAAAACTTATGAGGGGAAGGAATATAGTTTGAGTCCGACGTCTCATTTATGGACCATGCCTTTTCCGGCTGGAGCTCTTAATAATCCTGGAAACGGATCGATAGAACAAAATGTATCTAAATAAACATTATTATGAAAATGAAGAAAATCTCAGGTTTAGCCATTTTAGGTTTGATGATGCTGTCATGTGGCAGTCAACCGAAAGTAGATGGCTATGTGTTGAAAGGTAATATTGAAGGCTTGCCCGACGGCACGCATATGCAGTTGGTACCGGTAAGCCATGACAGTGAATTGCCTTTTGCCGATACGACGGTAGTTAACGGGCAGTTTGTGTTTACAGGAAAAATGGAAGAGCCGAGAGCTTTTCATTTATTGGTGAAAGATGCGTATGGTTCGCGTAATCTTATGTTGGAAAATGCCCAGATGGAGGTTACGGGAAAGCTGGTGGCCAAGAAGGAATCTGACGGGGGAGTTTCCTATAATCTGTCTTCTTTGTCGGTAAAGGGTTCTCCGCTGAGTGCGCGTTATGATTCGTTGTTGTCTGCGCGGACGTATCTGGATTCGTTGTATGCCTTTAATGCCCGTAAATTTGCTGCTTTTGACAGCTTGATGATGGCTGCTTATAAATCAAAGGATCAGGCGAAAATTAAGGAACTTCGGCAGAGTGAGGATGGTAAAGCCAGGGCAGCTGCCGATAAGGTATTTTTTACTACGGTAGATTCACTGTATCATCAGGTAGTCATGGCCAACAAGGATTCTTTCTGGGGACCTTTGATGATGATTTCATTTACCAGCTATTTGAGTGAGGATATGAAACCTTGGTATGAAGCATTGTCTTCTGCTGCCAAGGAGTCGTACTACGGGCAGAAGGTAAAAGAAGAGCTTTATCCGGCAGGTAAAGAAGGTACGGTAGTGCCCGATTTCAAGGTTAAAGATAAATCAGGAAAGGAAGTAGCCCTTTCCACATTGCGACAAGGAAAAAAATATGTATTGATTGATTTTTGGGCTTCCTGGTGCAACCCGTGTCGGAAAGAGATTCCGAACCTGAAGAAGCTGTATGCACAATATAGCGAAAAAGGTTTTGAGATTGTAAGTATTTCTATCGATCAAAAGAAGGCTGATTGGGAGAAAGCTTTGAAAGAAGAGGGGCTTCCCTGGCCGAACTTTTTGGATGAGACAGGAGTCGCTGCACTCTATAAGGTGAAATTTGTACCGACTATGTATCTGATTAATGCAGACGGTGTGATGGTAGGTGAAAATTTGCGAGGTGAGGCTTTGGCTGAGAAATTGAAGGAACTTTTCCAATAAGAGTTGAACGAAGCGGGAATATGATACGAAAACCCGTGTAAAGGGACCCCGAATACAGGCGGTGCATAAATCTGAACAGTCAGATTTGTGTACCGTTTTTTTATGGAATGAATGAAGGAATCCATTCAGATGTCGGGAAGAAAATCCCGGACATTGTGCGGAAGAAAAGATAAAAAAAGTGGAGGTGCGCTTGAGGTGCACCTCCACTTTGTATTGTGTTCCGGTCGTACCGGATTATTTCTTACGGTTGGCTTCCACCCACTTGCGGGCATTTACGAAGGCTTCCATCCACGGAGTGATCTGGTCTTCTTCTTTGCGGTCAAGCGGATAGTATGCGTTTTCCCATGGGAAGCAAGCACGTTCCAGGTGAGGCATCATGGCCAGATGACGGCCGTCCTGGCTGGCGATACCGGCTACGCTGTAGTCTGAACCGTTCGGGTTGCCTGGATATTCATCGTATGAATACTTCAGCACTACGTTGTAGTGGTCTTCCGGATAAGGCAATGAGAACTTACCTTCTCCGTGAGCTACCCAGATACCCAGTTTAGAGCCGCTCAGTGAACCGAACATCACGCTGCGGTTCATCGGTACGGTTACACCCAGGAAGTTAGATTCAAATTTATGTGAGTCGTTATGCAGCATCTTGCCTTTCTTCTTGTCTTCCGGAGTAATCAGTCCCAGTTCCATCATCAGCTGGCAACCGTTGCAGACACCCAGTGACAATGTATCTTCACGAGCGTAGAAGTTGTCGAGGGCAGCTTTTGCTTTCGGGTTGAACAGGAAGCTTCCGGCCCATCCCTTGGCAGAACCCAGTACGTCGGAGTTAGAGAATCCACCGCAGTAGACTACCATGTTGATGTCTTCCAGTGTTTCACGTCCGCTAATCAGGTCGGTCATTGTTACGTCTTTCACGTCGAAGCCTGCCAGATACAGCATGTAAGCCATTTCACGTTCACCGTTAGTTCCTTTTTCACGGATGATGGCTGCTTTGATGCCGCTCGGTGTGCGACGGTTCGGATCGAGACCGAACTGTGACAGCTTGCCGGTGAATGACTTGTCGAATACAAATTCCAGCGGTTGCTGCTTGTAGTTTTCGAAACGCTTCTTGGCACAGCCGTTCATGCTCTGCTTGCGGTCGAGCAGGTAAGAAGTAGAATACCATACATCACGCAAGTAGTCGATACCGAACTGGTAAGTTGCATCGTGCAGAGTTGCCAGGATGTGACGTTCTTCGGTTGGCACACCAATCTTCACGTAACCTACACCTGCATCTTCCAGAATCTTCTTGACTTCTGCCTTGTGCTTGTCGGCTACCTGAATCACTACACCCGGGTTTTCAGCAAACAGAATCTTCACGATGTCGTCGCACTTAATCTTGTCGAGGTTGATTTCCATACCGCCTTCTGTATTGGCAAAGCACATTTCCAAAAGGGTCGTAATCAAACCACCGGCAGAAATATCGTGTCCGGACAGAATCAAGCCTTTGTTCACCAGTTCCTGAACAGCCAGAAATGCATCGCGGAAGTATTCCGGATTCTGTACAGTCGGCACGTCATCGCCCACCTTGTTGAGTGACTGTGCGAAAGCAGAACCACCCAAACGAAGCTGGTCGAAGCTGAAGTCGATATGATAGAAGGTAGATTTCGGTTTGTTGACCATGACCGGAGAAACCACTTTCTTCACGTCGGATACTTCACCACCGGCAGAAACGATAACGGTTCCCGGGCTGATGATTTTTTCTCCGTTCGGATATTTCTGTGTCATGGACAGAGAGTCCTTACCGGTCGGTACGTTGATTTGCAGTTCGCAGCAGAAATCAGACAATGCTTTCACAGCCTTGTACAGACGGGCATCTTCTCCTTCTTGTGAACGGCAAGGCCACATCCAGTTGGCTGACAAAGAAATGCTGTCCATGCCGTCGGCCAGCGGAGCCCATACCAAGTTAGTCAATGCTTCGGATACAGCCAGTACGGAACCTGCTTCCGGATTAGCCAAGGCAGCCTGCGGAGCATGTCCCAGTGCAGTAGCGATACCTTTTTCACCACGGTAGTCGAGAGCAACCACACCACAGTCGCTCAGCGGCAACTGCAATTCACCCTGACACTGCTGGCGAGCAATCTTACCTGTAACGGAGCGGTCTACCTTGTTGGTCAACCAATCCTTGCAGGCTACAGCTTCCAGCTGCAGCACGCGGCGCAAATATTCATTCAGTTTGGTGACATCGTAGGAAACGTTTTCATAATGACGTTCTACAGTCTTGTCCACCATATAAGTTTTCGGAGAAGAACCGAACATCTGGTCTACGGCCAGGTCGAACGGACGGACACCGTCAGCCTGTTCAAAGGCAAAGCGATGGTCGCCGGTTGTTTCACCTACCACGTACATCGGGGCACGTTCACGGTCGGCAATCTTGTGTACATGTTCGATGGCTTTTTCGTCAATCAGCAAGCCCATACGTTCCTGTGATTCGTTGGCGATGATTTCCTTGGCGGAAAGTGTTTCGTCGCCGATAGGCAACTTGTCCATGTGAATCAGACCACCGCAGTCTTCCACCAACTCAGACAGACAGTTTACGTGTCCGGCAGAACCGTGGTCGTGGATAGATACAATTGGGTTTTCGTCTTCTTCGCATAATGCACGTACCACGTTGTAAGCACGTTTCTGCATTTCTGCATTGGCACGCTGGATAGCGTTCAACTCGATGCCTGAAGAGTAACGTCCTGTTTCTACAGAAGAAACGGAACCACCACCCAGACCGATGCGGTAGTTGTCACCACCCATGACTACGACCTTGTTTCCTGCTTCGGGGCTACCCTTCAAGCAGTCGCGCTGTGTGCCGTAGCCCACACCACCTGCCAGCATGATAACCTTGTCGTAAGCATATTTTTCGTTGTTTTCTTCGTGTTCGAAAGTCAGAACAGAACCACAAATCAGCGGTTGTCCGAACTTGTTACCAAAGTCAGAAGCACCGTTTGATGCCTTGATCAGAATCTGTTCCGGAGTCTGGTACAACCATTTGCGCACCGGCAGAATGTTTTCCCAATCGCGTCCTTCGTCTGTACGCGGATAAGAAGTCATGTATACGGCAGTTCCGGCAATCGGCCATGAACCTTTACCACCACCCATACGGTCGCGGATTTCACCACCTGTACCGGTAGACGCACCGTTGAACGGTTCTACAGTAGTCGGGAAGTTGTGTGTTTCCGCTTTCAGTGAGATGACGGTCTTGATATCTTTAATAATGAAGTAATCAGAAGTAGAGTGATCGACCGGAGCGAATTGTTCTACCACCGGACCTTCGGCAAAAGCTACGTTATCTTTGTAAGCCGAGATAATCTTGTTGGGATTTTCCTGTGTAGTTTTCTTGATCATCTGGAACAGAGAAGACTCCATTTCTTGTCCGTCGATGATGAACGTACCACCGAAAATTTTGTGGCGGCAGTGTTCAGAGTTAATCTGTGCGAAACCGAATACTTCCGAGTCAGTCAGTTTGCGGCCCAGGTCTTTTTCTACTTTCATCAAGTAGTCCATTTCTTCGCGTGACAGCGCCAGACCTTCCTTTTCGTTGTATTCTTCCAGGTTTTCGATGTATATGATAGGCTGCGGTTTGATGTCTACCGTGAAAATTTCCTGATCCAGTCCGTGATACATACGTTGCAGCATCGGGTCGTGGTCGGCGTTTTCATCTTTCACCGGGAAGTATTCCTCGATACGACGGATACCGTTGAGACCCATGTTCTGGGTGATTTCAACCGCATTTGTACTCCATGGAGTAATCATTTCACGGCGTGGGCCGATGAACCATCCTTTCAGGTTGTCTTCGTTTTCCACAGTGGCATCGCTGTACAGCCAGCATAGTTTCTTGACATCTTCAGCATTCAGTTCCTGATTGCATTCCGTGGCAATCACACTGTTTGTGGGTGTTCTGAAAAATAGAATCATAGCACTTGTATGTTATAATGAATATTCAATGCGCTTTAAAAGTGGTACAAAGGTAGAGAAAATCCTCGGAATTACGAAGAAAAATAAAAGTTATCACTGAATATGCCTATCTTTGCACCTTAAATTAAAAAACTCTTTCTGTTTATGTGGTTACAATTACTGTTTGTGTTACTGGCAATTATTGTCGGAGCGCGTGTAGGCGGCATCGGCCTGGGAGTCTTTGGAGGCTTGGGGCTGGCTGTACTTACTTTTGTCTTTGGTCTTGAACCCACCACTCCCCCTATTGATGTGATGCTGATGATTGTGGCAGTGATTGCAGCTGCCGGTTGCATGCAGGCTGCCGGAGGGCTGGATTTGATGGTGAAATGGGCGGAGAAAATCTTGCGTCGCCATCCTCAGCGTATCACGCTGTTGAGTCCGCTGGTGACTTACCTTTTTACCTTCTTTGCCGGAACGGGGCATGTGGCCTATTCCGTACTTCCGGTTATTGCCGAAGTGGCTCGTGAAACGGGTATCCGTCCGGAACGTCCGATGGGGATTGCCGTCATTGCTTCCCAGCAGGCTATTACTGCCAGTCCTATTTCTGCGGCTACGGTGGCCTTGTTGAGTATGCTGGCCGGATATGACATTACCTTGTTTGATATTTTGAAGATTTCCATTCCCTGCACCTTGGTGGGTGTACTGGCCGGTGCGATTTATTCCATGCGGGTAGGTAAGGAACTGAAGGATGATCCTGTATATCAGGCACGCTTGAAGTCGGGTGAACTGTCGGGTGCCAATTACTGTACGGCCGAAGTGGCCAATCCTGGCAAGGCGCTTACTTCCGTATTGTTGTTTTTAGGTGCTACGGTCGGCATCGTGCTGTTTGGCTCCATCGATAGTCTTCGTCCGTCGTTTCAAACCTCTGAGGGGGTAGTGGTGATGCAGATGGCGCACATCATTGAAGTGCTCATGCTGTCGGTAGCTGCACTGATTCTGCTGCTGACCGGCACCAGTGGGATGAAGGCAGCCAAAAGTTCGGTCTTTAATGCGGGTATGCAGGCAGTAGTGGCTATTTTCGGTATTGCGTGGATGGGCGATACCTTTATCTCGGGCAACATTGCCGTCATCAAGGAAAATATATTCGGTCTGGTGACCGATATGCCATGGCTTTTCGGTATTGCGCTTTTTGTCATGTCCATCCTGCTGTTCAGTCAGGCGGCAACTATCCGTGCCTTGCTTCCTTTGGGTATGGCGTTGGGTATTTCGCCCTATATGCTGATTGCCCTCTTTCCGGCGGTCAACGGGTATTTTTTCATCCCGAATTATCCGACGGTGGTGGCAGCCATTAATTTCGATACCACGGGTACCACCCGTATCGGAAAATACGTGCTGAATCATTCTTTTATGATGCCGGGATTGATTTCTACCATTGTGGCGGTAGGGCTGGGCATTCTGGCTGTACTCTTTGTGTGATAGAAATTCGCAAACCTCTCTTTGTTGAGGAAAAAACGGATTTACTTGTTGTATGTCTCCCTTACGTGAACCATACGTTTCTCCAGCCGGAGCCGTAAGTTTCCCGTAAGGGAGACATACGTTTCTGTGCCGGGAGACGTAAAAATGCAGAAATGTCTTCCCATTATCCCTGTTAGGGTTTCTTAAATTGTTGTTTTTTCGGATAGGCTCTTAATGATAATCGTATAAAAATGTAGGTACTTTCGTAAAAAAGTAGCATCTTTGCAGTATGAATTGGATTGAACAGGTTACTATACTTGATTTGTTGCTGAAGGGATTGATTATCGGCATTGTCGTGTCTGCTCCTTTGGGACCGGTCGGTGTGCTCTGTATTCAGCGTACGTTGAACAAAGGGCGCTGGTTTGGTTTCGTGACGGGAGTCGGGGCGGCATTAAGTGATATTTGCTATGCGTTGATTACGGGATACGGAATGAGTTTCATGGACGAACTCATCCTGAAGCATCATATTTTTCTTCAGGTGGTGGGCAGCATCATGCTGCTTGCTTTTGGTATCTATACCTTCCGCAGTAATCCGGTGAAGTCACTTCGTCCGTCTTCAGGTACGCGCGGAACGTATCTGCACAATTTCGTAACGGCATTTTTTGTTACCCTGTCCAATCCCTTGATTATTTTCCTGTTCATCGGTCTGTTTGCCCGTTTCTCGTTTGTCATGCCGGGCAGTCCCATCGGTTTCCAGTTAGTGGGTTATCTGGCCATTATTTTGGGCGCATTGGGCTGGTGGTTCAGTATTACTTATTTTGTCAATAAAGTACGTTCACGATTTAATTTGCGCGGCATCTGGGTGCTCAATCGCATCATCGGTGTCGTGGTCATGATAGCGGCGGTGGTGGGAATCGTCCTGGCCATTGCCGGCAAATCTTTTTCTTGATAGGATATGTATATTTCTCAACAACTTAAAAAAAAGAATATCGCCGAATACCTGCTGTATATGTGGCAGGTGGAGGACTTGATTCGTGCCAACGGCTGCGACATGGAACGCATCCGTAAGAATATCATCGAGCCTTATCCGGCTACCGACGAGCAGAAGAAGGAACTGGCCCGCTGGTATGAAGACTTGATTAACATGATGCAGCAGGAAGGGGTGCTGGAAAAGGGACACGTGCAGATTAACAAGAACATCATCGTCTGGCTGACCGACCTGCACCTGCGTTTGTTGCGTTCACCTAAATTTCCGTATTACAGTGCGGCGTATTACAAGGTGCTTCCTTTTATTGTGGAACTGCGTGCCAAGGGTGGCGACAAGGATGTGCCTGAACTGGAAACTTGCTTCGATGCCATGTATGGGGTGCTGATGCTGAAGCTGCAGAAGAAGGAAATCAGTGAAGAAACCATGAAGGCAGTGAAGGCCATCAGTGATTTGCTGGCGATGCTGGCCGGATATTATATTAAGGATAAGGAAGGCGATTTGGAACTGGATTAAAACATCACAGAAAATGAAAAAGATATTAGTGACGGGAGCCAACGGACAGTTGGGTAATGAAATGCGTCTGCTGGCAGAAGAACACAAGAATTTTGAGTATTTCTTTACTGACGTAGCAGAACTGGACATCTGCAACGAGCAGGCAGTAATGGATTTCGTTTCGGCTCATCAGATTGATGTGATTGTGAACTGTGCGGCTTATACGGCAGTCGACAAGGCAGAGGACAACGTGGAGCTCTGCGACAAACTGAATCATGTGGCTCCGGGCTATCTGGCCAAGGCAGCACAGAGCCGTAACGGCTGGCTGGTGCAGGTGTCTACGGATTATGTGTTCGACGGTACAGCACATATTCCTTATAAGGAGGAAGATACACCGTGTCCGAATTCCGTATATGGCTCTACCAAGCTGGCTGGTGAGCAGGAAGCGCTGAAGCAGTGTCCTAATACGATGGTGATTCGTACGGCATGGCTGTATTCAACGTTTGGCAACAATTTCGTAAAGACCATGATTCGCTTGGGGCAGGAGAAAGAAACGCTGGGAGTTATCTTCGACCAGATTGGTACGCCGACCTATGCACGCGATTTGGCTCAGGCCATTTTTGTGGCTTTGGAGAAGGGTATCGTGCCGGGTATTTATCATTTCAGCAACGAAGGAGTTTGCTCCTGGTATGATTTTACCAAGGCTATCCATCGCCTGGCGGGTATCACCACTTGTCATGTGTCTCCGCTTCACACAGAGGACTATCCTACGAAAGCCTGTCGTCCGCACTATTCTGTGCTCGACAAGACCAAGCTGAAGAAAACCTACGGCGTGGAAGTGCCTTACTGGATGGACAGTCTGGCAGAATGTATTGAAAAATTAAAACAATAAATATGGCAAATCAGGAAATAGCAAGAAGACGAACATTTGCGATTATCGCGCATCCGGATGCCGGTAAGACCTCGTTGACGGAAAAGCTGTTGCTTTTCGGTGGACAGATTCAGGTGGCCGGAGCCGTGAAATCAAATAAGATAAAGAAAACCGCCACGTCCGACTGGATGGACATCGAAAAGCAGCGTGGTATTTCGGTCACTACCTCCGTGATGGAGTTTGACTACCATGACTATAAGATTAATATCCTCGATACACCGGGGCACCAGGATTTTGCCGAAGATACGTATCGTACCTTGACGGCAGTGGACAGTGTAATCATTGTGGTGGACGGAGCGAAGGGTGTGGAAACACAGACCCGTAAGCTGATGGAAGTCTGCCGTATGCGTAACACGCCGGTGATTATCTTCGTCAACAAGATGGACCGTGAGGCTAAGGACCCGTTCGATTTGCTGGATGAACTGGAAGAAGAGCTGGTTATCAACGTGCGCCCGCTGACGTGGCCGATTGAGAGTGGTCCTCGTTTCAAGGGTGTGTATAACATCTACGAGCAGAAACTGAACCTTTTCCAGCCTTCCAAGCAGGTGGTGACGGAGAAGGTGGAAGTAGACATCCATACAGAGGATTTGGACAACCATATCGGTACATCGCTGGCTGAAAAGTTGCGCAGTGAGCTGGAACTGATTGACGGGGTATATCCGGAATTCAACGTAGACGATTACCTGAAAGGAGAACTGGCTCCGGTGTTCTTTGGTTCGGCTTTGAACAACTTCGGTGTGCAGGAATTGCTCGACTGTTTTGTGGAAATTGCGCCAAGTCCGCGTCCGGTGCAGGCAGAAGAACGCGAGGTGCAGCCTGAAGAACCTAAGTTTACCGGCTTTGTGTTCAAGATTACGGCCAACATCGACCCGAACCACCGTTCGTGTGTAGCCTTCTGCAAGGTATGTTCCGGTAAGTTTACCCGTAACACGCCGTACCTGCACGTGCGTCATAACAAGACCATGCGCTTTTCTTCACCCACGCAGTTCATGGCACAGCGCAAGACCACAGTAGATGAGGCTTGGGCTGGCGATATTATTGGTTTGCCGGATAACGGTACGTTCAAGATTGGTGATACGCTGACTGAGGGAGAACTGTTGCACTTCAAGGGATTGCCGAGCTTCTCTCCGGAAATGTTCAAGTACATCGAGAATGCCGATCCGATGAAGACCAAGCAGTTGAACAAGGGTATCGATCAGCTGATGGACGAAGGTGTGGCACAGCTGTTTGTCAACCAGTTCAACGGACGCAAGATTATCGGTACGGTGGGCCAGTTGCAGTTTGAGGTAATTCAGTACCGTTTGGAGAACGAATACAATGCCAAGTGCCGCTGGGAACCGTTGAGCTTGTATAAAGCCTGCTGGATTGAAAGCGATGATCCGGCTGAACTGGAAGCTTTCAAGAAACGTAAGTATCAGTATATGGCGAAAGACCGTGACGGACGCGATGTGTTCCTGGCCGATAGCGGTTATGTGCTTCAGATGGCACAGATGGATTTTAAGCACATCAAGTTTCATTTCACCAGTGAGTTCTAAGGAAGACATAAGATATAAACATAGAAAAAGGCAGGAAAGTGAACCGCTCTCCTGCCTTTTTTATATCCTTAAATTTGTTTCCTTTGCCAGCTTCCCTTTTTCAGATAGAGATAGCTCAGCAGGCCGATGGCTCCGGCATACACGTGTTCGGCAAACCAGCATACGGCTACATCCATTTTCAAAAGAAGGATGACCGTGACGATGAAGATCAGATAGCAGGTCAGGGCTACAATTTCCAGCAGGAAAGCAGAGCGGGTGTCACCTGTACCGGATACGGACTGGAAGAAAATGAATCCGGCGCATTGGAAGAGGTAGCTGGAGCAGAGTACCCAGAGGGTGGGGACGGCAGCTTCTACCAGGTCGGGCATGTCGGTATAGATGCGGAGCACATACGTAGGCAGACAGGCTATCAGCAGAATAACGGGCCAGACAATGCAGGTGCAGAGTCGCACGTGCTGCCGGATGGTGGGCATGACGTAGCGGGCTTCTCCACTGCCAATCAGGTTGCTGACCAGGGAGCTGCAGGTGGAGGCAAAGGCCGTGATGGTCATGAACGGGATGCTTGATACGTTACGTACAATGTTGGTGATGGCCAGTGAACGTTCGCCCAGATGTTCAATAAAGATGAAGAACAGAAACCAGGTACTGATGGAAACCGCATTCTGTATCATGGTCCACAGTGATACACTCATGATGCGTTTCAATTCTGTCCATCGGAAACTCACCAGTTGGTTCAGTCCGTATTTGGCGCAGTCTACTTTCCGTGTAGTGTAGACAATGAAGAAGAGCATGGACACCAGTTCTGCCAGTGAAGAACCGATGGCTGCTCCGGCAATACCTAATGCCGGAAACCCTAATTTCCCGAATACCAATATATAATTGAACACCACGTTCGATGTCACCATGACGATGGAGTTGAGCGTGAGCGTTTTGGTTTGTGTGGTGCCCACGAAGAACGCCCGGAACATGATGGCCACGAACGAGAAGAAGAATCCGAATACGCGCCAGTTGATGTAGCTCACCGCTGCCTCACAGATGCGCGGGGAGGCCACCAAATGCGATAATATCCACGGAGAGAACAGTCGGGACAGGGTGAACATGACCAGTGCCATGCCTAACAGAAAGTAAATCCCCTGGTAGAAGATGGAGCCAATCATCCGGAAGTTGCCTTCCCCGTTGCGACGGGCAATCAGTATCTGCGAACCGATACTGAAGCCGAATCCTAACATGAAAATAGCCAGATAATACACTCCGGCAATAGCCGAGGCCCCCAGTTCCACTTCGCCCACACGTCCCATGAAAGCCGTATCGGTCATACCGATGAGCTGTTCCATAATCAGACTGATCAGGATAGGGTAGGCCACTTTCCATATTTCTCCATTGGTGTATTTGGTATGCATAAAAGGCAGGTGTTAGTTAGGTGAGATGCAAAGATACGACATTTCTGCACAAAAAAAGACCATCCTTTTGCAAGGACAGTCTTTTGTTTGTCTTTTTCTGAAAGAAGAATTAAGCTTCAGCAGGAGCTTCTGTAGCTTCTTCAGCAGCTGGTGCTTCTTCTGCGTTTGCAGCAGCTTCAGCTTCAGCCTTAGCAGCAGCTTCAGCAGCTTTCTTTTCAGCTACCTTCTTAGCGATTTCTTCGTTTACTTTCTTTTCAGCTTCCAGACGTGCTTTAGCTTCAGCTTTCTTAGCTTCTTCTTCCTTAGCCTTCAAAGCAGCCAGACCTGACTGTTTGTTTTCTTTCCAAGCGTTGAATTTAGCTTCAGCCTGTGCTTCATCGAATGCGCCTTTAGCTACACCGCCCAGCAAGTGTTTCTTCATGTACACACCTTCGCGAGACAAGATGTTGCGTACTGTGTCAGTAGGCTGTGCACCTACCATTACCCAGTGTAATGCACGTTCAAAATTCAAATCTACTGTGGCAGGATTGGTGTTCGGATTGTAAGTACCAATTTTTTCAGTAAATCTACCATCACGTGGTGCTCTTGCATCTGCAATAACAATTGAATAGAACGCATATCCTTTGCGTCCGTTTCTTTGCAATCTGATTTTAGTTGCCATTTTTTAATTTAGTTTTTTAATGTAAATGATTTGAATTATGCTAATAACCCGTATTAGCGGGTGCAAAGGTACAACTTTTCTTTTGTTCTACAAAGAGTTGCGCAAATTATTTGTTGATTTCGCGCAGCCATTTCTCCAGCTCGCCCGTCCATTGGCGTTTGTAGGGGAAGCTGTCGCGGTATCCCCAGCCGTGTCCTCCCACCGGATAAGTGTGCAGACTGGCAGGAACTTTGTTCTTGACGAGGGCTGTGTAGTAGTTCACGCTGTTGGCCACTGGTACTACCGTGTCATCGCTGCTGTGCAGAATGAAGGCAGGGGGTGTTTGCGGAGTAACCTGCAATTCATTGGAATATTTCTGCTCCAGCTCCTTCGACGGATTCTTGCCTAACAGGTTGTCGTGAGAACCCATGTGAGTGTAAGCAGGGTCCATGGTGATGACCGGGTAGAAAAGAATCTGGAAATCCGGGCGAGTTTCCGCATCGGTGAAATGAGTGGCGGTGGTGCTGGCCAGATGTCCTCCGGCTGAAGAACCCATGATACCCAGTTTTTTTACGTTCCATTCCTGAGCGTGCTGGCGCATGATGCGCAGAGCCTGCTGTGAATCGCTCAAGGGAACTTCTTTATGTCCGTTGGGCATGCGGTAGCGGAGTACGGCGTATGTGATGCCCTGGCTGTTGAACCAGTCGGCCATGTCATGTCCCTCGTGTCCCATGGCCAGGGTCCAGTAGGCTCCTCCCGGACAGGCTACAATGGCCATTCCGTTTCCGTTCTTTGCGGGATAGACTGTCAGTACGGGTTCTTCCACGTAGAGCGGACCGTCTTTTACCTGCTGGGTCATTTCATTAGTGTTCGGTGCACCGTCGGGCCATACCTTGATTTCGATGGCTTTTTGGGCAAAAAGGTTGCTTGATAACAGCAGCCATCCCATGAATAGTAGTTTTTTCATGTGACGTATGGGTTAAAAGATTATTTTTTCAGTTTCATGCTGGCTTTTACCAGGTAAGTAATCAGCAGCAGATAAGCTACCAGTGACACCAGTTCGCTCATCGGGTTAGCCAGCCATTCTTCGTGGATAAGATTGATGTCGCAGTAACGCATGATGGCACTCACTACACCCATCAGGGCACCTCCGGCAATGAATCCGGATGCCAGCAACGTACCTTTCTCACCGCGTGCGTTGTTGACAGCTTCGTCCTTGCTGCGTGAAGTCACGTACCAGTTGATGGCTCCACCCACCAGCAACGGAAGGTTCAGTTCCAATGGGATGAACATACCCAGCGCAAAAGCCAGGGCAGGCACCTTGCAGAAAGTCAGTACCAATGCCAGTGCAGCACCGATGCCGTAGAGCAGCCACGGAGCACCTACACCGTTCATCAGCG
>ULPL01017929.1_pt1 | contig 31381 bp, 26 predicted proteins | sample 1953481 | NCBI WGS metagenome assembly ULPL01 (sample SAMEA4835628, study PRJEB28245) | human gut metagenome | biome: gut microbiome; material: fecal sample | place: Denmark | collected 2008 | reverse complement strand
GGCGGCCTTTTAGCGTGCAATACGTGGCCTTTCATCGCGTAAAAGGCCACGTATTGCAAAACCACATACCGGCAGCGCATTTGCAAGTATGGTTCGACAAGCATCAACGCAACCGCATTTTCCAGTAAAACATTTCGCTTTTAAGGAAAAAACCGCTAACTTTGCGGTTGTATACAATTCGACGATAACCCCGTAAAAGCCATGAAAATTGAACGAATAACAACCGCCATAGCAACGCTCACCGTAGCCCTTGCCATGCTGCCTAGCGACGTTTTCGGCCAATACAGCCCGTCGGTAAACATCGGAGTGAACGCAAAAATAGGCATACAAAGCGTGGAAGACAACATCCGTATGCCTGAGTTTTACGGGGTGAACATTGGTTTTGAGCTGCCGCTGGCACGCATAGTTGGCATCGAGGCAGGCGCAGGCGTAGGACAATTCTCGCAGACCATCGGCTACAAGGAATACCAACACCCCGAATGTAAGGTAAGGGGCATAGCCTTTGCGCCGTTCGTCGCCCCGACGCTATACCTGCCGCTGGGCAACGGCGACCACGTGCTGCTGCTCAGGAACGAGCTGTCATGGACATTCCAGAACCTTACGAAAAACCGCCACGAGGAACATGCCTTCACCACGTTCAGATACCCCAAGAACCAGTTTGTATACCAGATAGGCGCCGGTTACAAATACCACATCAGCGAACGGATAGCCGTATCGGCCATAATCAACTATTCAACGTTCAACTTTCTCAAAGGGAGCAATGGCAAAAACTTCCGCACGTCAACCCCGCTCAGCATAGACATTAAGGCGCATATCTCGTTGTGAGAATATAAAATGCCCATATCAGCCTGGCCGCATAGCGTTAAAATATAATAAACTTACCGCTGCACGGCACAAAGTTTGTATCTTTGCACCGTTTTATTGCGTTTTCATTGCATAGTAAACAAATATCACACATATTATTAAATGAAACAATTTAGGTTGGTTGACAATATCTTAGGCTGGCTGGCATTCTTCATAGCAGCTTTTGTATATTGCAGCACTATCGAGCCGACAGCCAGTTTTTGGGATTGTCCTGAATTCATCACAACAGGGTACAAATTAGAAATAGGCCATCCGCCCGGAGCGCCTTTCTTTATGCTTACGGCCAACTTGTTCTCACAGTTTGCCAGCGACCCGTCGCAAGTGGCGATGATGGTAAACACAATGAGCGCGCTGCTTAGCGCTACGTGCATACTGTTCCTGTTTTGGACAATCACCCACCTTACACGCAAGCTCATACTAAAAGACTGGGGCGCGCTTACCACCCCGAAGCTGATAGCCATCGAGGCGAGCGGCCTTGTTGGCGCGCTGATTTACACGTTCAGCGACACCTTCTGGTTCAGTGCCGTCGAAGGCGAGGTTTACGCCTACTCGTCAGCGTTCACTGCGGTTGTGTTCTGGCTAATACTAAAATGGGAAGACCACGCCGACGAGCCCCACAGCGACCGCTGGCTGGTGCTCATCATGTACATGACGGGCTTGAGCATAGGCGTCCACTTGCTCAACTTGCTTTGCGTGTCGGCCATCGTGCTGGTGTTCTACTACCGCAAGTTCCCCAACGCAAACCTGAAAGGCTCGCTCATCGCGCTGGCCATTTCGTTCGTGCTCATTGCCGTGATACTTTACGGAGTCGTGCCGGGCATCATCACCGTAGGCGGCTGGTTTGAACTGTTCTTCGTCAATACGCTCGGCTGTCCGTTCAACACAGGTGTCATAATATACATTATACTGCTCGTTTCAACGGTAATCTGGGCCATCTATGAAAGCTATACTTGCAAGAGTTTCAAACGCACCAACTTGTCGTTCGTGCTTTCGGTAGCCATGCTCGGTGTTCCGTTCTACGGCTACGGCTGGTCGGCTTTTTTCATCGGAGTTGTAGTATTAGCTATATTATGGTTCGTCGTTAACCGTAAGGTCAGCAACAAACCGCTGGTAAGCGCACGCATAAAGAACACCACGCTGCTCTGTATGCTGATGCTGATGATCGGATATTCCACTTACGCCGTAACCGTTATACGCTCGTCGGCCAACCCACCGATGGACCAAAATTCGCCTGAAGATATCTTTACCCTCGGACGGTATCTCAGCCGCGAGCAATATGGCGACAACCCGCTTGTTTACGGGCAGGCTTACACATCACAAGTGAAGCTCGACGTCGAAAACGGAATGTGTAAACCGCACATGACTTACGGAGCGCCTATTTACCAACGTAAAGAAAAGGCTTCGGCCGACGAGAAAGACTCATACTTCGTAGTAAGCCGCAACCGTGACTACGCATACGCCCAGAATATGGTGTTCCCGCGTATGTGGAGCTCTGCGCACGCCGAGGCGTACGAGAGCTGGATGGGCGGTGTAGAGGGTACACAGATACCTTACGACCGTTGTGGCGAACCGATAATGGTAAAGATGCCGACAATGCTCGAGAATCTGCGATTCTTCCTATCTTACCAGTGCAACTTCATGTATTGGCGCTACTTTATGTGGAACTTCGCAGGACGACAGAACGACATACAAGGAAACGGCGAACTGGAACACGGCAACTGGATAACAGGTATATCTTGGCTTGACAACCTAAGACTTGGCGACCAAAGCAAACTTCCTGACGACTTGAAGAACAACAAGGGACACAACGTGTTTTACTGCTTGCCCCTGTTGCTTGGACTCATCGGCCTTTTCTGGCAGGCTTACCGCGGACAGCGCGGAATAAGGCAGTTCTGGGTAGTGTTCTTCCTGTTTTTTATGACCGGTCTTGCCATCGTGCTCTACCTCAACCAAACACCGATGCAGCCACGTGAGCGCGACTACGCTTACGCCGGTTCGTTCTACGCCTTCGCCATTTGGTGCGGTATCGGCGTAGCTGCCATCATCGACCTGCTGAAAAAATATGCAAAACTTAACGGCACGATAGCCACAGCAGCCGTATCGATACTTTGCCTGCTCGTGCCTGTACAAATGGCAAGCCAGACATGGGACGACCACGATCGCAGCGGACGCTACGTATGTCGTGACTTCGGACAGAACTATCTCATGTCTTTACAAGACAAGGGTAATCCGATAATCTTCACCAACGGTGACAACGACACTTTCCCGTTGTGGTACAATCAGGATGTTGAAGGCGTTAGGACTGACGCACGAGTATGCAACCTCAGCTATCTGGCAACCGACTGGTATATCGACCAGATGTGCCGAGAGGCTTACAATTCGCCGGCCGTGCCTATTTCATGGCCGCGCCTCGACTACTGTTCAGGCACAAACGAATATGTCGAGATTGTGCCTGAGACAAAACATGAAATACTCAATTTCTACAAGGCACATCCTGAAGAAGCAAAAACAGCCTTCGGCGATAATCCGTTCGAGGTTAAGAATATAATGAAGTACTGGGTCCGCTCTAAAAACCCGGACTACCACTTCATACCAACCGACACACTCTATATAACAATCGACAAGGACGCTGTGCGCAAGAGCGGAATGATGATGGCGGCCGATTCCATACCTGACCGCATGGTAATCTCGCTGAAAGGCAAAAGTGCCCTTTACAAGAACGACTTGATGATGCTGGAAATTCTTGCGCAATGTAACTGGACACGCCCTGTCTACGTAGCGACAACCGTCGGCTCGGAGAACTATATGAACCTAGGCGACAACTTTGTACAAGAAGGTCTTGCCAACCGCATCACACCGTTCACCACCAACGTGGCAGGAGCCAAGAATTTTGATACCGAACGCGTATATACAAACATGATGACACGTTTCAAGTACGGCGGCATCGATAAGAAAGGTATTTATCTTGACGAGACAGTCATGCGCATGTGCTACACTCACCGCCGGCTGTTCGCCCAGCTTGCCCTAAGCCTCATCGCGGAAGGAAAGACCGACAAGGCTAAAAAGGTTTTGGCATACGCAGAGAAAGTAATACCGGCATACAACGTGCCTATCAATTATCTGAGCGGCGGACTTGACCTAGCCAAGGCTTACGTGCATGTTGGCAACAAGGCTAAAGCGGCCGAGCTTACAAAAGTCGTATTCGACAACGCACATCAGTACATGGCATGGTATAACTCGCTTAGTGGCGGCAGATTTACGCAATCTCAGCAAAACTGCATGATGCATATCTACGTGATGAGCATGTGTATCGACAACGCCAATATGTTCGACAACGCACTGGCTAAGAAGCTCGAGGCTCAATTCAATGCAGACGTAGCCGCTTACCACGGCAAAGGAGGCGTGTTGCCACAATAAATAAATTCGTAGTTAAGGGAGTTTAAGACAAATGTTTTTGTCTGCACATTTCCATTTATACGACAAAGGAAGTCTTGTCTTTAACTCCTTTAACTACCTTAACTTTTTTAACTACTAAAATAATGATCATCGAACAGCCTGCCAAATGGCTACGCTGGCTTTACCCAAGGGCAACATGGCGTATGGACAAAAACGAAAGGGCGGTATATCTGACTTTCGACGATGGTCCTATACCTGAATCAACCCCGTTCATCCTTGACACTTTGGCTGAATATGACGCCCGCGCCACATTCTTCATGGTTGGCGACAACGTGAGAAAACACCCCGGGCTGTTCAAGCAGATTGTAGACGCAGGCCACCAAGTAGGCAACCACACGTTCAACCACTGGGGCGGTTTCAAACATACGACAAAAGCTTATAGCGAAAACGCGGAGAAAGCCAACAGCCTTATCGGCTCCCACTTATTTCGTCCGCCACATGGATGGATGCGCTGGGAACAGTATTTCTGGTTAGGACGCAAATACCGCATTGTCATGTGGGATCTCGTAACCCGCGATTACAGCAAATGGCTCACGGCTGAAGACGTGCTCAAGAACGTAAAGCGATACACACGCAACGGCTCAATCATAACGTTTCATGATTCACTGAAAAGCATAGACAAACTACGTTACGCGCTACCCGAAGCACTCAAATGGATGAAAGAACAGAATTATGAGTTCAAAACTTTCGAGTGAACAAATAAAAGCCGAGGCAAAAGCCCTCGGCTTCTTCGCTTGTGGAATAGCCAAGGCCGAATCTGTATCTGCCTGCCACGCCGATATGTTCCGCCGTTGGCTCGATACCAGCGGATACGCCGACATGGATTATATGGCACGCAACATTGACAAACGGCTCAATCCCCTCCTGCTAATGCCCGACGTAAAAAGTATCGTAAGCGTCGCGCTCAACTATGCCCCCGGTGAACGCATACCGGAAGGCGAACTGCAATTTGCAGCATACGCCCTCGGTCAAGATTATCACGACATCGTAAAGTCACGTCTTCACACCCTAGCCTCACGCCTAGGACTAACCACATACAGAGCGTTCTGCGACACCGCACCCGTACTCGAGCGCTATTGGGCAGCACAATCTGGAATCGGTTGGATTGGCCACAACCACCAACTAATCATACCTCATGCCGGTAGCATGTTTTTTCTCGGCGAGCTGTTCATCGACATCGAACTTGACTATGACAGCCCAGTCACGCCTCATTGCGGTACATGCCACGCCTGCCTTGATGCCTGCCCAACAGGCGCGATAAGCACACAACGCCCTTTCTGCTCGTCACGCTGCCTGTCATATCTCACGATAGAAAACCGTGGAGACATTCCATCGGATATAGCCTCAAAAATGGGCGATACCGTTTATGGCTGCGACCGATGCCTAAACGCTTGCCCTTGGAACCGCTTTGCGACACCAACAAACGACCCTCTGCTACGCCCTAAAGCTGAATTACTCCGCATGACGCGCGCCGATTGGCAACATCTGACTGTTGAGCAATACCGCCGTCTGTTTAAAGGCAACGCGGTAAAAAGAGCGAAATACGAAGGACTTATGAGAAACATTGGCTGTGTAATTAAGAGTTAAGAATTACGAGTTAAGAAAATATGTCAACACATAATAAAGAAAAACATACGAAACTTAACTCCAATTATATACTCTTATCAGTCATTCTTTCTTAAATCTTAAATCTTAACTCTTAATTTTTTATTCAAAAATGATCGGAAAAGACATTGTCATCGCCGCGCTAGTGCGCACATTCTTCAAATACTACGTTACAGGTATAATCGAATCACAGACCGACAGCGACCCGCAAGAGCGTTTTGAACCGAAAAACATCAAGCGCATAATGCTCAATCACTATGAACGCGTATCAAAACTGTTCAACCAAGAAGCGTTTTACGCCCTGTCACGCATGAACTACAAAGCTGACGAAATAGAACCGTTGCTGAAAGAATTTGTTACGGAACAAACAACCGAAATGGATCTTGTACGCTTCGCCTGCCGCACCGACAACACTTACAATGTCATGGTTGAAGAATACCGCCGCAACTTCACCAACCTGCTTGCCGGACGCATTGAGACACAAGACGAACACGTCAGCTCATACACACGCTGTCCTGACCTTGGCGAAATAAACATCGACACGGCTGAAAGCATTATAAACCGTATGGCTACACGGGCATACGAATTAGGCAAAGCCAGTCAGGCTTCGCCTAAAATTAAAAAGTAATAATTAAAATTTGAAAACGCCTTGCTATTCTTACAATCTTTGCGTAAACGGCAAGTATATAGCAAGGCGGTTTAATTGTTACTTTTTAATTGTTATTTTTTAATTGTTATTTAACCCATTGGCTAAATAACCACCGCCGTTCCGCTGCATGTCACCATCAGCATCGAGCCATTCTGCCCTATCGCCTCATAATCTAAATCTATGCCGACAATAGCGTTAGCGCCAAGCTCCGCGGCGCGTTCTTCCATTTCACTCATTGCCGACTCCTTGGCCTCACGCAACACTTTCTCGTATGTTCCGCTGCGCCCGCCGAAAAAGTCGCGCAATCCGGCCATAAAATCTTTCAGCACGTTAGCGCCAACGATAGTCTCTCCTGTCACTACGCCCTTATATTCAATGATATGGCGTCCCTCAATTGTAGGTGTTGTCGATAAAAGCATTGTTTCCCGTTTTTTTATTAAATATTATGATGCGAAAATAATAAAAAATACCATATCTTCATAATATTTCATCCTAAAACACCTGAAACTTCAGTCCTAACGACAGTCCTACTATGTCTGTAAGGCGCACGTGGCGATCCTGTACAAGCGCGCGCAGATAAATGTCGCAAGTGCTCAATTCATAAAAAGCGGTTATGCTTTTTACGAACTTACGGCGGTTGTGTGGCAAGGTGTACTCCACACGCTGCCCCACAAAAACGTTTATACGCACCTTCGTCGACAAAAACGGATAATAATCGTCGGGATAGCGCGAAGGCTGTTTTTGCCAGAACTCAGAACCGAACACCGTATTAAAATACAATCCTACCGACAATGGTTCTACCGCCCATCCGTTCTTTATATACAGACTCCACGGTATGAAATTCTCTTTCAGCGTCATTGTTACTTTAGTCCGCTTGCTGCCATAGCGAGGCAGAACACCGAACAGCAAATGTGTCTCCCATTGCTTATGCTTGCCGTAATCCCATCCTACACCGACAGATATCAACCCCATATTGCCGGCAAACTGAATAACGCTTTGCGTAGGAATAAGACTCTGCCAATGCCGGCGATAACGGTGCACACGACGGTCGTAACTGGTAAGCGCCTGACCTGTGGCCGTATCGTTTGGAATTACAGATTCCACAACCATTGTCGAATCAATACCGGTCTCCGCCGTTCCGCTATACATCACGCTGACCGCTCCCGCCCGAACAGAAATAAGCAGCAATAAGCTAAAAATAAATGACCTCATAATCATATCCGTCAGGTGTTATGGTGAACAACATATAAGAACGGTGACTGGCGCAATCAACACCGTAATACACCACGCCGTCTTCAAATATTTCTGATGCCGAAAGTTTGTGGTTATGACCATAGACACAAAACATCAGACCGGGAAAATTTGTTACATAAAGCTCAAAAGGCTTTGCCACGTTGTTGTTGAACTGGTCGCTGTACGGACATGCGTGCATACAGATAATCGTGCGGTCAAACAGGGCCGAGTCGGCCGTCATCTGTTCCTCCATATAGTCGAAGTCGGGATTGGCCGCCACATAGTCATATTCGGTAGCGTTGGTGTTCAGGCAAACAAATTTTACACGCCCTGCGATAAAACTGAAATTACTCTCGCCGTACATCTTATTATAAACCTCCTCGCCTGTGCCAAGACAGTCGTGATTGCCCAACAGTGCCACATACGGCACGCTGAGTTTCGACAGCACGTCGCGCTGCCACACCCATTCCTTGGTTGTGGCGCAGTCGGTCAAGTCGCCTAAATGCACTACGAAGTCGGCCTCTCCGCGTGTGTTTATGTCCTTCACCATGTCTTCCGTTTCCGAGTACCACCCATGGCTGTCTGAGATAAAGGCCACTTTAAATATGTCCTTACCGTCTGTTGCCGCCCCTATACGTCCTATAGCCGCGGCGTTTATGCCTTTCTCGCCGCCAAAACGCACGTCATACGGATGATAGTCGAAACAGCCTGCGACAACAAACGCAAGCGCAACAGCCGTCAACGTAACAGATAATTTATTTTTTAATGTCATAAAATGTTTTATAATACGGTTGCAAAGGTACTCACTATATGTAACAATCAATGCAATACCAGCAATCTTTTCATGTTCATTAAGTCTTACAACATGTTCAAAAAAAGAATCCACAGAACATCGCTTGTAAAAGCCTCGCCATACGGTTCTGTCAGAGAATCACAATTACGACATACTTGAAACAGTAAAATTTTAAACAGAAAAGTATGTTAAACATATTTTTCTATTCAAAATTTTACTATTTTTGCACCATGAACAATCCATTGCAACAGTTAGGAAATATTCCTGTAACGTCTTCTATCTTGGTGTCTCTTTACTCTAATATCAAAGGGAAAAGCCAAAAGATAAGACAACTTGAACGCGACAAGCAGGTTATCCGCCTCAAGAGAGGACTTTATGTATGCAGCCCTGATGTAACGGGTAAGGCTCTATCAACCGAATTGATCGCCAACCACATGTATCCTCCATCGTATGTCTCAATGGCTTCAGCGTTGCGATATTACGGTTTAATACCCGAAGCCGTATACACAAGGCAATCCATGACCCTTAAGCACGCAAAAGTGTTCGACACACCGTTAGGAAGGTTTGAATATACGCATATTTCAAGAAAAGCGTTCTCCGTCGGCTTGTCAAGCGTCAAAAATGATGGTTACGCCTTTATAATAGCTACACCTGAAAAAGCATTGTGCGATTTGATTGCCAATTCCACCAATGTAAACCTCCGCTATTTGAAAGACGCTGAAACCTATTTAGAAGAAGACATACGTATGGAACGCGACAACTTCAAGCAGATGAATGCTGGAATATTCGAGGAATATATTAAGGTCGGCAAGAAGGCCGACTCTATACGAACACTACTGAAACTACTGAAGAAATGAAGAACGGCATTTACGACAACATGCCCATATAGTAACTGTCGGTTATAAATCCAGCGGAACAAACTTTTGACCGTTCTGTAAAAACATAAAACCCTGACGGTATTTATATTTATTCATAATAGCGCGAAAATAATAAAAATATCCGAAACACGTTTTATTGTTCTTCACGAACTTAAAAAAATATTATTCCCCCATCTCCGGCTCGGCGGCCATTCCGTAATCGTCATCCGTCATGGACTTGTATTTTATGGCATGGTCGTTAAGGTATATCCTGTTCAGCGTATATTCAAGTGATTTCAAAGTTGCGTCACGCCTGTCGTTAGCCAGTTCACACTCCCATACGGTGATGCAGTGCCAGCCCATTTCTGACAACCTTCGTTGTTCTTCTTTATCGCGTTCACGGTTGCGGTTGATTTTGTTGCGCCAAAATTCTTGGTTGGTCTTTGGCAAATGGCCGTTGTGGCAATCATGGCCATGCCAGAAGCATCCGTTAACGAATATGCAAGTGCGGTATTTACGCAATACTATGTCAGGATGCCCGGGCAGTCGTGGATGGTTTAGCCTATACCTGAACCCCCTTGAGAAAAGATATTTACGCACGATAATCTCCGGCCGCGTATTCTTTGAGCGGATAGCGGCCATTATCTTACTGCGTTTATCTTTTGAGACAACATCCATGCAGATGCAAACTTACATAATTCTTATCATATAAACATGGATTGGCAACAGTTTTTCCACAAAGAATTGACAAATAATCATATTTGTCAATTTTTTCATTGGAGCTTATCTTACAAAACAGTAAAATTTTTAAGTAGAAAAACTTATCAATTTTTCTATTGAGTTACTCAAAAACGTTTCGGGTTGCTTCCGCAAACCTTGCTTCATTCCGCGAACTACTCCCTCCGAAGTTGGAAGTTTCCCTTAAAAACAAAACAAACTTGATACTATAGTCTTTTATTAGATAAAAAGCAAGTAAATTTGCAACAAACTTAATGTGTTTCTATATATGAAAACGATTAAAGAGGCTTTGATACAAAATTCAGTTAATACATTATCCCTTTTCTCTGGAGCGGGAGGACTTGATATAGGTGCCATCCAAGCTGGTGCCAAAATCGTATGGGCTAATGATATGATGAAGGATGCGTGTGATTCCTACTCTATAAATATCGGAGACCATATTTGTCAAGGAGATATTAACTCTTATATACCTTCACTTAATCAATATAAAGGTAATATTGATTTGGTTATAGGGGGGCCTCCTTGTCAAGGCTTTTCTATTGCAGGAAAAATGAATGAAGATGATGAACGGAGTAAACTTATTTGGAGTTACGTCAAAGTTTTAGAAACGGTTATGCCTAACGCGTTTATAATGGAGAATGTAAAAGCTTTAGGTACATTGGATAGATGGGCTTCCATAAGGAGTAGACTGCTGAAGAAATTGCAAGATTTGGGCTACTCAGTAAACTTTTGTATTCTCAATGCCTCGGATTACGATGTGCCTCAAACAAGAGAACGTATATTTTTCATAGGCTTCAAAGGAAATAATTTTGCGAGTCCTGATTTGGAAGCAATGCTTTTACCTTATAAGAAAAAAGCAAAAACTGTTCGCGAATCATTAAAGGTATTGGATAAAGCTGGAACTGGTAATAACACAAATACCTGCAATGCAAAGATAACATTGACAACCAATCCCGTATTGCGTAAATCTGCGTATGCGGGAATGTTGTTCAATGGTCTTGGTCGTCCACTCAAATTAGATGGATATAGTGCGACCTTGCCTGCTTCAATGGGTGGTAACAAGACTCCCATTATAGATGAACAGGCTTTGTATTATAATTCACAGCCATGGGTAGAGATGTATCATGCACGTTTGCAAAATGATATGACTATTTCTAAGAAAGAGGTAGTTCCTAACTATTTAAGAAGGCTGACGGTAGATGAAGCACGTATTATCCAAACATTTCCATTAGAATATAGATTCTCTGGTAGCCAGTCTTCCCAATACACTCAAATAGGCAATGCGGTTCCTTGTAATTTGGCAAAAGCCGTATGCACAATGGTTATAGATGTGATAAAAGGGCATTCACCAATTATATATTCAGGATTATTTAATTAAAGATATGGCATCCATTGAATTAAAAACAGCATCGTTGATTCTTGATAGAGCTTTTGTTGAGGCGGAATTGTCGAATGATGGGATCGGTCAGAAGATTAGTGGGATATTGCGAGGAACTCACAAGACATATCGTTACATATTAGTTACGGCTTTATTGGCTAAAGCGACCAATGACGGAATTAATATTTTGAGTTTACAGAAAGGGGATGGAGAAGATGGAAAATATGATGCCCGTTCTCTCTGTCATAAAGTTTTGGTTCCTTTTGAGACATTGAGACTACCAGGATGTCTTGGTAGTTCCAACGAACCATTCCTTAACAAGCCTGCCCGTTTTGTGTCTTTATCATTGACAAATGCTGTAAGAAGAGGAAAAGATTTTCAGACCTTATCCGATGTAATTGATGTTCTTTCAAACATATCGAGCAGTTCTGACGCATATAAATATTTGAAATCGGCATTATCCGTAATGAAAGAAGTGAGCAAGGAATATGTCTCGAAATTCTCGGTTGGAGATGCCTTGATTGATATTAGTGAGTTCTCACAGTTAGTTCTGGATTACATTTATGCCATTACAGAACATTCTTTAGAAGGAGAGGTTTGTCCTTTGATTGTCTCTCAATTGGAGCAAATGTATCTAGGTAAAAATTTTAAAGTAGAGCCACATAAAGTCAATCAAAGTGGAGCATCACCAAAAGAGGTTGGTGACATTGATGTATATGATAAAAACAGAAAACTCATTTACTCAATTGAGGTCAAAGACAAGGATTTTTCAAAACAGGATGTAGCCCATGCTATCACAAAATTCAGGCAAGCAGACCTTAATAGCAGTTTATTCATATATGGAAAGAATGTTTCTTTTGATGAAGATGAAGTGTTTCAATTGTTGAAAGAAATAGGACGTGAAGGTCATTATTGTTGCTTGATTTCAATTCTTCATTATGCAAAACTGAGGATTTGTGATTTAAAAACATTAACAATCCGTGATTTCGTTGATGGGTTGTTGAAGTTTGCAAAAGTCATCAATGCCAAAGATGATACGATAAACATCATTAAGGACATTGCAAGTAAAATATTTTAATCAATATACTTAATATCTTGATCATGTGTACTCTATCTATATTGGAGCAGTTGTGCTTTAGTACAACTCGAATAGAAACAGAAAACTCTGTTGGAGGAAAATTTTCTGGTACAGGATTCTTTTATAATTTAATCATTGGCGATAAAACAATTCCTCTCATTGTAACAAACAAGCATGTTGTACAAAATATGAAAAAGGGGCTGTTTCGTTTAACTAAATCGGACTCTAACGGGAATCCTGACTATACCAATCATTTTACAATATCTTATGATACCGATTTTGAAAAGATGTGGTATTTTCATCCAGATGCAAATGTAGATTTATGCGTATTGCCAATTAATCCGCTATTAAAGGTTGCTAATAAAATGGGAAGTCCTTTGTTTTATAGATGTCTAGATAATAGTCTAATACCCTCTAAAACACAAATTGCAGATTTAGATGCAACAGAAGATATTATAATGATTGGATATCCTAATGGCTTATGGGATTCTGTTAATAATATGCCAATTGTTCGTAGAGGAATAACGGCGACATCTGTAGGTATAGACTATGAAGGAAGAAAAGAGTTTTTGATTGATGCAGCGTGTTTTCCTGGTTCAAGCGGTTCTCCTGTACTTATATGTAATGTAGGAGGATATACCGATAAAAAGGGAAATTTGAATTGGGGTAAATCTCGTGTTTTTCTGTTAGGTATATTGTACGCTGGTCCACAATTAACTGTTACTGGCGAAATTAAAGTAGTGACAATTCCCAATGTTCAGCAAAAGGCATTGTCTGTATCCCACATACCTAATAATCTTGGGTATATTATAAAATCAGAAAGGCTTTTGGATTTCGTTGATATATTTGGTCCTATAATAAATAATACTAAGTAAGAAAAAGTTGTCAAACTCTTTGATCAATCAAGGAATTTGGCTGACTTTTGTGTCAGAGTTGTTTGACAAAGCATAATGCAGAAGATTGGTGCAATCTCAAAGTCGCCAAATCGTTACCAACAACTTTCTATCATAGCATTTACTATTTGTGTATCAATTAGATGTGAAATAATTGATTATCTTTTGCAAGGATTGAAGCTTTGACTCAACCGCATATTCACATTCTGTTCCTGATCTATGAGCAAAATGATGCTTTCGTTTTGCTCCCTGGTTTTTAGCTATTAGAGGCTCTTTACATGCAGGGCAGAAACAACCACAATTATTTCCAACAGGAACATTATCAACACTAACAAGCTGTCCTGTTTGGTTCAATGCATAAGTAAGACGATACGCAGAATGGTTTTGCATGTTTCTTCTTATTGCTTATCCCCAAACACCTTTTTTAGTTTTTTCCGAATTGCACCAAGTGCTATATTTTGGTCTTGAGAAATAGTCATGCCAATACCACTACTTTTAAGCACAGCAACACTTTGGTTCGTATCATAATCATAAAAAGTAATTGTTATATATGTATGCCCTCCATCCCATTTTTCTGTTGATACATGAATATTCGGAGATAAAACAGATTCACCATTAGCTATTTTCACAAGCGCGTCCCGTGCTGAAACAACCTTCAATTTTGTATCAGCTATTTCATTTTGAACAGACATAACAATGTCATCAAGTTCTCTGTCACCAGTTGCTTCCTTTCCAAAAACAACATATGAATAATTTGACAAATCAATACCATTAGAAATAACCACTTTACTTGTTGAACACGCTTGTAATATGATTACAAGAGCAATAAATGGGAATAGTCCAAGTGTTTTCATAAGAACCCAATATTAGATTATTCAATAATAAACAAATACCATATTCATCCAAATGCAAATATACAACAAAGATTTTATTTTAACTAATATTTATATGCAAATATCATTCGATATTACATTATGCCATATTTTGCGATGCAAAAGATGGCAAATCAAATAACAAAAGGCCACCTTTCACAAGGCGAAAGGCCATGTTTGACATGGCAAAGACAGATAATGTAAATTTCAAGCGATTTATCTTTCTATCTTTCACCTCATAAGGTAACATACTGATTATAAGCATGTTATGTAATGAAAGGCACCAGTGTTAATCCTTCACCATCTTTCACTTCATAATACGAAGCCGTCAACCACACGTGACAAACATTCAGATTATCCATTCACTTATTACACACGATGCGGTCTCGATGAAAGATAGTGAAAGATAGAACGAGGCATCTTTCACCATGCAACGCATTGAACATCAACATATTATGCCACAAGGTGAAATATGAAAGAATAAATCAATGCAAAAGTTCAGACGAGACACACTCTACTTTATAGTAATTGCCACACTTTCCGTGCCGACATTCATACCCGGCGGCTTTCAGCCTGCGGCCTATTTCAACATTTGTGAGGCGCGACGGCGGCAGCTTTGGGTATTCGTGGCGCACAATGGCGGCTATTTCGGATGCTGTAAGTTTCTGCGCAGTTTCGGCTGACGATGGTTGACGGAACAGGGACGAGAGGATGCTATCGATGTCGGCATGACGGAAAAAAGGGCGGTTTTCATCCATAAGCCGATGCTCTGCCTCAGCATCAAGATAATACGGAAGTCCGCTGCGCACTTCGTTAATGAGCTGTGCGTAGAGCTGCTGATAGTCAACGGGCGACGTGAAATCGATGCGTCCGGTGACGGCGGCGCAGATGAAGCGGCGGCTGCCCGTAGGGTCGGTCAAGGGGTGCTGGTTGTTGGTCGTGGCTATAAAACTGGCGTAGCGGCGCTCGGTTGAGAACGTGCTGCGGTAAGCCTTCATGGCGGTTACCTCGCCCTTTGATATGATATACTTCATAAGTGGCTGACGGCTGTCTGAGTAACGGTCGAACTCGTCGATGTTTATCAGGGCGAAGGCCGAGAGGCCCTGCATCAGGGTGTTGTCGTTGCGGAAGTCTATGCGGTCGTTGTAATACGGGCGCAACGCATCGGGCAGTATTATTTTGGTGAACGACGACTTGCCGCAGCCCTGACCTCCAATGAGCAGCGGCACGAGCGAGTTGCCATGCAGGCGGTCAATTCCCATCCAATGAGCCACCATAGAGCGCATCCATACGGCAAAAAGCTCCGTCCACCGAGGCGTTGATGTGGGCACACGGGCGGCAAAGGCCGTGAGGCGGTCGCGCCCATCCCAGCGGGGCAGGTCGACAAGATAGTCGCTTACGGGGTTATAATCGTCGACAAGCGTCGAGTTGACACGCTCCTTAATGTCACGCACCCACACACGGATGCCCTCGCGCTGCGCTTGGAAGGCCATAGTGTTGATTACTTCCTGTGTAACGGGGCGGTAATCGGTGTCATAACAGCCGAGCGGCTTATACTCCACGACACCCGTCAGCTCGTTGCGGCGCAGGCGGTAACGCTTTTTGAAAAAGTGGTCTACCTGCATGGCCGTCAACGCCGGCATGGGCACATGCGCCATAGGGTTAACGCGCTGCGTACTTGCAGCGTATGCCTGACGGAACAACATCGTGACAAGGTCGCGGTCTGCGTTTATGCCGTCAATGAGCGACGCGCGCTCTACACTCATCTGCTCAGGCAACCCCGAGCGGCGGCAGAAGCGCGCAAGCATGGCTATGGCCTGCTCGGCGAAATATGGGTCGGAAGCGTCAAGACCTGAACGGAGCACGGCGTCCCAGCAGGAATAGAATATGTAGCGGCGGGCCTCGTCGGCCGTCTTGCCCGGTAGGGGCGACTCTTCGACAGTTGCCTTACCTGCGGCCTTTGCTGAAAAGACTGACGTGTTACGCCGCGCATCAACTGCGAACACCACTGCGTTAGGCTCATAAAACACCCCTTCGTCAACGCTCATCAGGCACATCCGGTCGTCTGTTGGAGCCTGCAACGGTATGCTTACGCCTAACTGCGACGAATATACGTAATGCAACCGCCTGTATCCCTCAACTATATGGCGGCGATAAGTGGCATCATCCAACGTCGGCAATGCGCTATTTGCGAGCGAAATACGGCATACAACCTCAACAGAACGGCCATTCGCGCCGATAAACGCCAACAGTGTGTAAGGCTGGCGGGCGGTTGCACGACGCACTCTGACGGCCGTGGCGAAATCAGCCAATCCGTCGATTTCAATCAATACTAGGGCATTGCGGGCCACCAACTGCCTGCAACCGTTACGCCGGCGGAACTCTGAGGCAAAGCATACGCGCGGAATAGCGTTATCAGCCGTGCGCACTCCGCCGCCCACGGTCTCGCCGTTACGGTCGACAGTAAGCATCGCCGGAGACGCGCACCGGTAATCAGACACTGCACAGGCAAAATCGCCCTGCCGTATCATCCGCGCCACTTCATCAACACTGCAAACGGCGATACGCTCGCCGTTAAGATAATTCTTAAATACGCTAACTTTCATTGTTTTTTAGTTTTTAAGTAATAAAAAAATGAATAATGAAAAATAAACAGTGAAAAATCCATTTGCATTGCAAGCAGTTTTGTTGTTTCACCTTTTCACCGTTTCACTTTTTCACCTTTAAATATGCTGTCCCACCTTTTCACCTTCCCACCTTCTCACCTTTAAAATTTACCTTTAATATACTGCCGTTTTTTGCTGCAAAAATAAGGAAAGCGGCATAAACACGGATAGCAAAACACTATACAAAGCACGTGATAAATTATAAAGATGAATGTCCGCAAACATTCATAAAGAAAAAATCCTTGAAATAACAGATAGGCCGATTGCTGATATTTATAAATGAAAAAAGGAATATTGCGATGCACGAATGACATTCGCAATATTCCTTGAAGCTTTCAATTATATAAACGTTATTGAATGTCCGCATTTTACCAAATGCGTGTAGTTATCGGGAGTTAACGGAAGTGATCACTCGCTACGTTCGTTCATGGAGTTAACGGACAATAGCTGTTTGAGGTAATGTCCGTTAACTCCGGCGACCGTAAGGGAGCCTAACTCCTGTTTACTCCAGATAGCTACTTGGCTCTTTGAGGATATTCATTTAAACGTTTCGCTTTATTTCGCAAGCAAAACCTTCTTCACTGTAGACTGCCCATCCTTCTCTATCTTAAGCATATATACGCCTGAAGGCAGGCTGTTGACAGAGAAGTGGTTACCAACAGACTTGGCAACGCATACACCGTTAACACCTATAAGTTGGACGTTGTCATAATCGCCTGTTACGGTGAGGCCGTTAGTTTCCGACGAAACCTCAACCTTCACGCCGTCAACCACGTAGTTGCTGATTGAAGTGCCCGTAACACACATCTGCTCAGAAGTCTCTGAATATTCGCCACCGTCGTAATAAGCAGCCACCTCATAGCAAGCGCCGTCAACCGGAGACTCGTCTGTAAAGCGGTTTGACTTGCTGCTTACGGCATAATCATTAACGCGCTCGCCATTACGGTAAACTATGTAAGCATACGGCTCAGTCTCGTCAGATAATACAAGCTCGGAGTTGTCGGTGACGCAGCCCGTAATGTCCCAGCAAGCCCAGCCTTGAGCGGGTTCAGACTGTGTAGCGTAGAAATCGGACACTTTCTTCCATGTAGTACCGCCATCCTCGGAATACAAGTCACTCTTACCGGGCAGGTAGTCAAGAGACTGTACATAGCATAGAGGTATCTGAACGGAACTGTAATCAAACACCTTGACACCTATCATAAGTTCCTTTGCAGCGTCGATTTGCAAAGGCTGGTCGAGAACAACGGTGAAATCCTTATTGTACGGGAAGGCTTCGGCCTCTTGCTCACGCACGAGCTTGCCATCCTCGAACACTACAACGGAAGCGCGCACACCCTTGGTGTCGCCACGGTCTTCATAATAGTTAATCTTAGTAGTAACGCCAGTGAGATATTTGCCGTCAAACATTGTCAAATCAGCAGGCTCAAACTTGTTGGAGCCTATCAGCTCCTTGCCCTCGTTGCCGAGAGTGAAGCGGTAAGAAGGACATTCGTTGATAAAGTTCAACTTATAGGCGTTAGACGGGTCTTGCCATGCTATGTTGACAGACTTGCCGTCAGTGCCAGTCCTGTTTATCAAGCCTGTAGGAGCATCATGGGTAGGAGCGCCGCAAATGCTGATATTGTCGAGCATGAGGTTATACTGCGACGATGCCTCGCCGTGCATACGGAAACGAACACGGAACACTTTGCCCGCAACAGCCTCCGACAGGTCAATAGCTTCCAACGACCAATACCTTGTGCCGGGAGCGAGACTGTTTATGTCCCATGTCTTCTGCTCAGTCCATGTCAAACCACCGTCAATAGAAGTCTCTATCGAAACAAAGTCGTTTTCAAGCGTCTGACTGGCATCATTAATCAATCTATGAGCGGCATAGAACGACAAGTGTACATTGTCTTCCTCCGTAGCGTCGATAGGACGTGACACTATACCGAACGAATAAGGATTTTCCGGCGGGAAGTGGGTCATCTGCAAACCAAGCGTAAAGCCCATGCCGTAGCTGTCATCTACGATATACTGCACGTCGTCTGTCTCATTATAATTAACAAACTCCCATGCGTTTGAAGTAAGTCCGCCTGAACTGAAATCCTCGTACAACGGGAATGCCCATGTAGAAGCCACCAATACCTGAATTGAATTTGAACGGGGCGACAACACCGTCGTTCCGTCAGGCCGTTCATATATAGCCTCTATATTGAAACCGGGCGTTCCGGCAGGCACATCATCAATAACGGCTTTCATCTCGGTTTCAGAAGCCGAAACTTCCTTAACCTTCGTGCCGTTGCAATAAACGTTATATGACTTGAGCGTAAAGTCGCCATACTCCGTCATGTCCTTATCCCAATAAAGGGTTACTTGGTTCAAGGCGGTAACAACGCCTTTCAATCCGGACGGAGTAGCAGGTATCGTGGCCGTGCCTTTTTCTATCTGGAGTATCCAGCAATAGGGACTATACGAGCTGATGTTACCCATAACCACACTACCGTCGGACGATACGCCGCAAGTTCCGGCAGGAGACATGTCTTCAACAGATAAAGAAATGTCGCCAAAATCAATGTCATGCCCGAAGATGTCAACATAATAAGCAAGATCAAGTACACGATTTTCAGCATATTGGTATAACAAAGAACGCCAATATGTGCCATAATAACCAATAGAATAAACCACATCGCCATTATTGTCAACAGCAAAGTTGCTTATATCTGAAAACATGTGGCCAAAGCTCGAATAAACATAATCCATAATAGGAAGCGTGCGCACTTCATCACTCTCCATATTATAAACGTAAGCAAGACCGTCACTTAACATTGTGGCAGTAACAAACTTTCCATTAGAACTCATAGAGCTGAACTCAACCGAATAATTATACTCCTCATTCAGTCCCAGTTCCTTTTGTGAAATCAGTTTGTAAGTGCCGTCGGCTTTCCATAATATCGGAAACTTCGAGTTGTTTTTCAACCGAACGTAACCGCCTATCGTACTGCCATCGGCTGATACTGCCGAAGCCACACCTTCCTTGGCACCTTCAGGTATAGGCAACAAAGACATTGTCCAACTGCCGTCATCGCCTTGAGTCCACTTGCACGCCGTAAGGTATGCGCCATTGCTTGCGCTGAAATTACCGGCAACCACTTTGCCGTCACCTGATATTGCGTTGGCGAACGAACCGTCATTGCCGCGCTTCAGGGTAGACATGTCAAAGTCTCCCCAGCCAAGCAGTGTACGCTCGCCTTCTTTTGACCATACGGCAGCGGCATTAATAGCGGTGTTTTCAATAAGATGGCCCGTGTCTTTCGACGTGCCGCATATCACACCGTTATCGGCCACTCCGGAAAATTCTCCGCCCAATGTCACATCTGAAGCGTCATTCTCGGTCAGCCATTGTGTGCTTTTGCCAGAAATGTCATAGACAAAACTTTTCATATAGATGTTCCCGCTAAAAGAACTTCCTGTAGGATTGATACCTACAACATACTGACCACCGGGAGAAATAGCCACACCTTTGGCAGACTCATCCAAAGTTGTAAAATCACCATCCGCCCATACATTCATGGCGAAAGCCGACAACACGGCTACCGATAGTAAGAAATGATTTTTCATAAGCATTACTTTTTAATTAGACTTTATAAGCGACAAAAAAGCTATTGCCACCATGGCAAATTTAAAAAAAACGTAATTAAAATTAGTTTAAACTCAATTTCCGTAAATACAAATTCATGAATTTAAACCACTACAACTAAAATAATATCACTAAAAAGCCGGATTTTGCATTAAAATATATAAAAAAACGAAGCAGACAATAAAACTGCCTGCTTTGCCTTTTTACATATATTTATAAAATTATTTTACATCATATCATTAACAACCTGCATTATCCGCTTTCCAAGGGCATCGGCTTCCTCCATGGTTGACGCCTCGCTGTAAACACGGATTATCGGTTCGGTATTCGACTTGCGCAGATGCACCCATTTATCAGGGAAATCAATTTTAACGCCGTCGATGTCGTTCACCTGCTGGTCGGCATACATGGTCTTCACCTTTGCAAGTATTGCGTCAATGTCTGTAGTAGGCATAAGGTCAATACGGTTTTTAGCGATATAGTAATTAGGGAACGTGGCACGAAGCTCGCTCACCTTGCAACCTTTCTGCGCCAAAGACGACAGGAATAAGGCTATGCCGACGAGCGCGTCGCGGCCATAATGACATTCAGGATAAATAACTCCACCGTTACCTTCGCCACCAATAACCGCACCGACTTCTTTCATTTTAGTAGTAACATTAACCTCGCCAACTGCTGCCGCCGTATACTTTCCGCCATGGCGTTCGGTCACGTCACGCAGCGCACGGGTACTGCTAAGGTTGCTGACGGTATTGCCGGGCGTATGGCTGAGAACATAATCGGCTACGGAAACAAGCGTGTACTCCTCGCCAAACATGCGTCCGTCTTCACAAATAAAAGCCAAACGGTCTACGTCCGGATCAACAACAATACCTAAATCGAAACCTCCGCCACGCATACGCTCCATTATCCCGCCAAGATTCTTCTCCAAAGGTTCAGGGTTGTGGGCGAAATTGCCGTCGGGAGTGCCGTTGAGAATCTCAAACTCTACGCCAAGCTCTTTAAGCAAATCGGGCAGAATTACACCACCGATGCTGTTTATCGTGTCGACACAAACACGGAAACGCGCCTTGCGCACCGCTTCAACGTCGACAAGCGGCAATGCCAATACGGCATCGATGTGTTTACGGTTGAATGTGTTGTCACTCATGTATTTGCCAAGACTGTCAACTTCAGCGTATGTGAAATCTTCTTTTTCAGCAATGAGCAATACCTCGTTACCATCGTCCTTGCTCAAAAACTCACCTTCATTATTAAGCAGCTTGAGAGCGTTCCACTGGCGCGGATTATGGCTGGCGGTAATGATTATACCGCCGTCGGCACCACTCATGCGCACGGCAAGCTCGGTTGTAGGAGTCGTGGCGAGACCTATGTCGATAACGTCGAACCCCACGCCCATTAAAGTGCCGCATACTACGTTGCGCACCATATCACCGGAAATGCGTGCGTCACGGCCGACAACAATCTTGCCGACGCACGCCCCACCACGGCTCTTGCGGATAAACATCGCGTAAGCTGAAGTAAACTTGACTATATCAAGCGGATTGAGCGTATCGCCCGTATGCCCGCCTATTGTTCCACGAATACCGGATATTGATTTTATTAGTGTCATAATATTAAATTATAAATTAAGAGTTAAGAAATCCATTTTCAAAAGTATTTTTCTTAACTCTTAATTTAGTTTATCTTCCTTTTTCAAAAGTTATAGTGTAAAAACACGGATAAACGCCCGCCGACGCAGACTGGTGCCCTTGAGTGCTAGGCACAATCAGATTGACTTTGGCAATTTCTTCATCAGCACTCGTCTGACGGCCCACATTTATATAACGCAACGGTACAAGCCAGCCAGAAGGTACCGACGTACTGCCGTAAAATGTATACATGAGGCTTGACTCCTGAAGAAATGACGCCGTAAATGAACCGCCCAAGTTTGTTACACTCATCTTCTCAGGGATAGAGGCGAACGCCAAAATCTGGTTTGTGAGCTGTATCGAGTCTGTCAACAGGTTGCGCTCGGTAAAACGGCAAAGCACCGTTGTTGTCTCGCCATCTTTTATCTTCTCGCCGCAACCCTTACGGACAATCTGCATATATACTCCCGTGCTTTGCATTTGCACATATTCATTATTATCACGAGCAGTGTCTGTTGTATAACCTTTTGCAGCAAACTCTGATTCGTTAAGCACACGTATTTTATTTTCATTTATATACCTACTGATGGCAGCATTCTCCCTTTCACGCTGTTCAGCGTAAGTCTCTGTATCATCGCAACTTGCTACAACGACCACGCCAACTAAAGCTATCAATGCGAAAAGTATTTTCTTCATTTCTTGTCAATAATAATATTACAACGGCCACAAAATTACAAAAAATGCGCAAATTACAAGTCAGCTAAATACAGAATTATGCTTTTTTATAACAACCGTATCTACAAATGGATATATGAAAAAAGTGGCTTACCGGGTACGGAAAGCCACTTTAATGTAGTTGCGGAGGCAGGACTCGAACATGCGACCTCCAGGTTATGAGCCTGGCGAGCTACCAACTGCTCCACTCCGCGATGTAATAAACCGTTGCGCATCATTTCTGATTTGCGTGTGCAAAGGTACAACTTTTCAATGAACTACGCAAACTTTTATCATGTTTTTTATCATCACATACTAAAAAAATAGCTAAAACGCCATATTCATATAACAATAAACAAGTTTTTACTGGCAGATTCATTATCTGATAAAATATTTTGCCGTATCAAATAAATTTGATACTTTTGCACACGACAAACCGAATGTGCAAAAGTTACAAAGAAGGAGAACTGTCAAAATGTCCATATCAAAGACAAGGCAAAAATTAGTAGACGTAGCCCGGCAACTATTTGCAAAAAACGGGCTCGAAAATACTACTATGAATGATATAGCACGCTCATCTGGCAAAGGGCGAAGAACTCTATATACCTATTTTAAAAGTAAAGAAGACGTTTATTACGCCGTTATAGAATCGGAACTGGAACGGCTGTCAGACAAGATGGATGAAGTAGCCGCAAAAAAGATACGCCCACAAGACAAAATTATTGAATTGATATACACCCACCTAAACATGATTAAGGAGACTGTGATGCGCAACGGAAATCTGCGTGCGGCCTTTTTCCGAAACATCTGGATGGTGGAAAAAGTCAGAAAAAACTTTGATGAGGACGAAATTGAACTTTTCCGCAAAGTCTACGCCGACGGAAAAGCCGATGGTGAATTTGACATCGACAACGTAGAACTTGTGGCCGACATAACCCATTATTGCATTAAAGGACTTGAGGTGCCGTTCATCTGCGGCAGGCTTGGTCATGGTATGACCCCTGAGGCAAGCAAACCGCTCGTAGCAAAGGTGGTATACGGCGCACTGGGGAAGTCTATAACAAAATAAATAAATTCTCAATCTGTGTATATACATAAAAGTTTCATTTAAAATAAAAACAAACTAAAAATGGGATTATTATCAGGTAAAACCGCCCTTATCACAGGAGCGGCGCGCGGTATCGGTAAAGCTATCGCGCTAAAATTCGCCGAAGAAGGCGCCAACATCGCATTCACAGACCTCGTAATTGACGAAAACGGCAAAGCCACAGAAGCAGAAATCGCCGCAAAAGGCGTAAAGGCAAAAGGTTACGCCAGCAATGCCGCTGATTTCACTCAAACTGCAGAAGTTGTAAACCAAGTAAAAGAAGATTTCGGATCAATAGACATTCTCGTAAACAACGCCGGAATTACAAAAGACGGACTGATGATGCGTATGACAGAATCACAGTGGGATGCTGTTATCGCAGTCAACCTGAAATCGGCGTTCAACTTCATCCACGCCTGCACTCCTATAATGATGCGCCAAAAGAGCGGAAGCATCATAAACATGGCATCAGTAGTAGGTGTTCACGGCAATGCCGGACAATGCAACTACGCCGCATCTAAAGCTGGACTTATAGCACTTGCGAAGAGCATCGGACAAGAAATAGGATCACGTGGTATTCGCGCCAATGCCATAGCGCCCGGATTCATCGAAACCGCTATGACACAGGCACTTCCTGACAATATCCGCAAAGAATGGATACAGAAGATACCACTACGCCGCGCCGGCCAAGTAGAAGATATTGCGAACGTAGCAACATTCCTCGCATCTGACCTGTCTTCGTATGTCACAGGACAAGTAATACAGGTTGACGGCGGAATGAACATGTAATTGACAAATTAACAATTAAAAGTGAAAAATCCATTTTTGCTTATTTATTGATTAAATACCAAATATTGGATTTTTCACTTTTCAATCTTCACTTTTCATTTATAAATGGAAATCGTTTACGAAGACAACCACATAGTCATTGTAAGCAAATGCAGCGGAGAGATAGTACAAGGCGATAAAACCGGCGACCGCACACTGGCTGATAACGTTAAAGCGTATATCAAAGAAAAATATGCCAAGCCTGGCAACGTGTTTCTTGGAGTTGCGCACAGGTTAGACCGACCTGTGTGGGGGCTTGTAGTCTTCGCTAAAACATCTAAAGCATTGGCACGGCTCAACGACATGTTCCGCAACGGCGAGGTACATAAAACATATTGGGCTATCTGTCAGAATATGCCTGAAGCACCAGAAGCCACGCTCACCCACTGGCTGAAACGCAATGAAAAGCAAAACAAGAGTTACGCATACGACAAGGAAGTGCCGGGAACAAAAAAAGCCATGCTGCATTACAAGGTAATAGGACATTCAGAAAGATACACGTTAATAGAAATCCAGCTGCTCACCGGCCGCCACCATCAGATACGATGCCAGTTGGCAAAAATAGGTTGCCCAATAAAAGGCGACTTGAAATACGGCGCACGCCGCAGCAATCCTGACGGCAGCATATCATTGTTAGCACGCAGTGTAGAGTTCATACACCCTGTATCTAAAGAAAAAATATACGTTGAAAGTCCTGTTCCCAACGACAATTTATGGCACGCGATAATGCCATAAATAAAAATCCATACATAATCATATTTGAGGATTCTGTTATTAAAAAAAGCGCATCTACCCTACATATATAAATAAAAAGACAGGATTGCATCGTTTTTGTCGGCAAAACGTTTCTCGTTTTCCAAAATAATTGCTTTCTTTGCATAATTACTAAAAAACAAACATTATTCAGTGCAAAGAAAGAAAACTATTAAGATAGCAATCAGCGTTTTGCTAGCACCAATATTACTAGTCATAATATTGGCCGTATTGATATACCTGCCACCCGTGCAAAATTGGCTTGTTAAACAAGTGGCGGCGTATGCGTCAAAGCAAACCGGCATGGAAATTTCAGTGGAACGAGTGAAACTGGCCTTTCCGTTAGACCTATGCGTGGAAGGCTTCAAGATTATACAACCAAACGACTCGCTGCCACAAATGAAAGACACTATAGCCGATGTTGGGAACCTTATTGTGGACGTACAACTGATGCCTTTACTGAAAAGCAACGTTGAAGTTGACGCTCTTGAATTCAATGACGTCAAACTAAATACCGCAAACCTTATTCACACAACCCGTATAAAAGGTAGCATCGGGCGGTTTTTCTTAAGAAGCCACGGTATAGACCTTAATAATGAGACTGTAAGAATAAACGATGCCACGCTGGCCGGCGCGATTATAAACGTGGAACTAAGCGACACGGTGCCACCAGACACAACTACAAGTACCAACAAATGGAAAATATCTATAGACAAACTTGATATTTCAAAAACAGGAGTAACCGTACACATGCCAGGTGATACGCTCCAAATAGCAGCTTATCTTGGTGAAACTGAAGCGAGAAACGGATTCTTCGACCTTTATTCAGGACTTTACCGCATACAACGGCTTGACTGGACGAAAGGAAAATTGGCATACGACAACAACTTTGAGCCACAAGTAAAAGGACTCGACGTAAACCACATAGACTTAAACGACGTTTCGCTCGGCATTGACTCGCTGTATTTCTGTTCGCCAGACTTAAAACTGTCATTGCGCAAATGTTCGTTTAAAGAGAAAAGCGGTATTGCGGTAAACAAATTCACCAGTCCAATAACAATGGACTCAACACGGATATACCTACCTGCAATCGAGCTACGCACCACAGAATCTCACCTTTCCGCGCAGTTTGCCATGGATCTTGACGCTTTCGATGAAAAGGCACCCGGCAGGATCAGTCTCAACGCAGACTGTGCAATAGGCAAACAAGACATAATGCGCTTCATCGGCGACATGCCGACATCTTTCATCCGCCGCTGGCCCAACCTTCCTCTAACAATGAAGGCGGCTGTGGCCGGTAACCTTAAGAACTTGAACTTCGGAAGCATAAATATAAACCTGCCTTCGGCTTTCAATATCAATATAAATGGAACTGCCGGAAACGTAACCGACACCGACAAACTACGAGCTGATGTAAAGTTGGACGTGAAAACCTACAATTTAGGTTTTATCAATGAAATGCTGAAAACGCAAGGAACATCAGTGTCTATTCCTAGAAACATTGGCATAAAAGGTGGCATAAGGGTTAACGGGAAACGATATTATGCCGACTTCACCGCAACAGAGAGCGGCGGAAAACTGAAAGCTAAAGGGTATTTCAACACGGGTAATATGAGTTACGATGCCGCCATATTGGCTGAAAATCTTGAAATAGGCCATTTTATACCCGGTAATACATTCGGAGACCTTACAGGAGGCGTAACCGTAAACGGACACGGAACAAACTTTATGTCGTCAAGAACTTCATTGAATGCTGCCGCTAAAGTTGAAAAATTCAGCATTGGAGAATATAATCTTGACAGTATCAGCCTCAACGCCGCAATGAAAAACGGAAAAGCCGACATCAATTTATATAGTGACAACCCTTTGGCGAAAGGCGATATTTCCGTAAAAGCAATAATGAATCCTGACATGGTACGCTCTACTCTCTCGGCCGACGTGAGATATGCTGACTGGTACGGTCTGCGTCTTGTAGAGTCACAACTGTCAACTTCGTTAAACTGCCGTGTCGACGTAGGCACCGACCTTAAGAACGTATTAAGCGTAAAAGGCATGATCAACGATCTTGTCATATCCGATTCAGGCCGTGTGTTCAAGCCCAACGACTTGATGGTGGACATCCTAACAAGCCGCGACACCACACATTTCATCACTGAATGTGGCGACTTCAAACTCCACTTCAACGGGAAAGGCGGTTACAAGAAGATTCTGAATAAAGCCCAAGCATTCGCACAAGAACTGTCGGCCGAATTGAAAAACAAACAAATCAACGTTCCCGAATTACGAAAAAAACTACCGTCGGCAAAACTTTACCTTACAACAGGCAAAGACAATCCACTGAGCAGGTTTATCGCAAGAAAAGGTTTTACATTCCAAGATGCCGACATCGACATTTCATCATCGCCTGTATTAGGTTTCAATGGCAGCGTAAAACTGCTTGAATTGCAAAACAGCAGCATGATGCTTGACACCATACGATTTAACATTGTTTCAGATTCGACCAGCTGTACTTATAACGGACAGGTAAGAAATAATGAGAAAAACAAACAATACGTATTCAACGCCTTACTTGACGGTTATATTTTCGAAAAAGGTTCAGGCGCCAACATAAAGTTTTACGATGCACGCGACAGTCTAGGTCTAAAACTCGGCTTCGAGGCTTCAATGGAAGAAAAAGGCATCAAAGTGCATCTACTTGCCGATAATCCTGTGCTCGGTTATAAAACATTCAGCGTGAACGAGGACAATTATCTTTACATGGGAGCCGACAGGCGCGTTTCAGCAAAACTGCAACTGATGGCGGCCGACGGAACAGGCGTACATGTATACTCTAACGACGAAAATACAGACGCTTTGCAGGACATGACTATCGGACTCAACAAATTCGATTTGGAAAAAGTGCTTTCCGTAGTACCTTACATGCCTGACGTTACAGGAATAATGAACGGCGACTTCCACATAATCCAAATGCCGGAGGAATTCTCTGTGTCTGCATCGATGTCTGTTGATAATTTGACATACGAACGCAGTCGTATGGGAAATCTTAGCACAGAGTTTGTCTACATGCCACAAAGTGACGGAACCCACAGTCTTGACGGTGTTCTAAACTGCAACAACAAGCAAGTGGCAGAAATAAGTGGCACATACAATTCCGAAGGCAAAGGCAATATCGATGCCGACTTGAAAATGGTCCGTATGCCTGTACGCCTACTCAACGGCTTCATACCTGATAGAATAATCCGCCTAAATGGGTATGCCAACGGCGAAATGGCATTAAAAGGCTCGCTAGACAAACCTCAGATTAACGGCGAAGTAAAATTTGACTCTTGTCACATGCGCAGTGCGCAATACGGAATAAGAATGCGATTCAGCGAAGAACCTTTGCGCGTCGTTGGAAGTAATCTGTTGTTTGAAAACTTCAAGATGTATGCAAATAATGACAACCCGTTGACAATCAACGGTAATCTCGATTTCTCCAATTTAGACGCAATGCGCATGGATCTGCGCATGGTGGCACGTAATTGTCAAGTAATCGACTCTAAAGAAAACCGTCGCAGCGTTGCGTTCGGCAAGGCGTTCGTCGACTTTTTCGGCACTATGCGCGGCCCGATGGAACATCTTGAAATGCTCGGACGGCTTGACGTTCTCGGATCTACAGACATGTCGTACATCCTCCGCGACACACCTCTGTCTACCGACAATCGAATGGACGAGCTAGTAAAATTCGTAAGTTTTGAAGATACCACCGCTACCGTTGTAGAACACCAGCCCATATCAGGTTTTTCAATGGACCTCACTATGAACATCGCACAAGGAGCGCATGTAATGTGCTATCTCAACGCAGACCACTCCAATTATGTTGACATCATGGGCGGTGGCAACTTGAGACTGCAGTATGGAATAACCGGTGACATGAGGCTCACCGGACGCTACACGCTCGACAGCGGCGAAATGAAATATTCGCTGCCGGTAATTCCGTTAAAAACATTCACCATACAAGACGGAAGTTACATTGAGTTCACAGGAGACCCAATGAACCCGAAACTGAACATCACCGCTACAGAGCGTACCAAAGCCAATGTGTCTTCTGGCAACAACGATTCAGGACGCACTGTAGAATTTGATTGCGGCGTGATAATAACCAAAACGCTTTCCGACATGGGGCTAGAATTCACAATAAGCGCTCCTGAAGACATGACACTTAACAGCGAGCTGCAATCAATGAGTATAGAGCAACGCGGCAAACTCGCCGTCACCATGCTTACGACCGGAATGTATCTGGCCGACGGCAACACAGGAGGTTTCTCAATGAACAATGCTCTGAACTCGTTCCTGCAAAGCGAAATCAATAATATTACCGGCAGTGCCCTACGTTCTCTCGACCTCAGTTTCGGAATGGACAACTCTACCGACGCTAGCGGTAGTACGCACACTGACTATTCGTTCAAATTCTCTAAACGTTTCTGGAACAACCGCATGAGAATCATTGTGGGCGGTAAAGTGTCAACCGGACCCGACGTAGCCAACCAAAACGAGTCGTTCTTCGACAATGTAACATTTGAATACCGTCTTGGCAACTCGTCTGACAAGTATGTCAAACTGTACTATGACAACAATGCTTACGACTGGCTTGAAGGCACTGTGCGTGAATATGGTGTTGGCTTCATCTGGCGACGCAGCCTACAACATTTCAAAGACATATTCCGCTTCAGCAACAAGGAACAGTTACCAAAATCGGTAAAACAGCCTGCCGACTCAACAAAAATAAAAAATAAATGACATTTTCATCAAGTTTTATCAACATAGTACGAAAGAAAACATGCGGCCTGATACCTACAGCCTGCATGCTTACAACCGTCATCATGCTTCTAGCCTCATGCTCTACCACAAAAAATCTGCGTGAAGGCGACCAACTCTTCATCGGTCTTGAAAAAATAAAATTCACAAACATCAACGACAGCATACAACCCGACCATTTAGCCTTGGCCAAAGAAGAAGTCGAGGCTTCACTGGCTACAGCCCCCAACGGTGCATTGTTCGGCAGTTCATACTACCGCACGCCGTTCCCTTACGGACTGTGGGTATGGAACGCCTTTTCAGGCTCTAAAAACAAGATAGCCCAATGGATAACGAAGACTTTCGGCAAAGCTCCCGTACTAATGCGTCAAGTCAATCCTGAGTTACGGGCTTCAGTGGCACAATCTGTTCTACGCAGCCACGGCTACATGAACGGAAAAGTAGATTTTAAAATCATACAACAGAAAAATCCCAAGAAAGCGAAAATTGGTTATACGGTTGATTTCGGACAACTTTATACCGTCGATACGCTTGAATATGTAAACTTTCCACAGACAGCCGACAGTCTCATCCGCCTCTCGCAAGGCGGCGCATTGGTCAAGACTGGCGATCCGTTGGACGCTTCAACCATGGATGCCGAACGCAACAGACTTGCAAACATATTCCGCAATAACGGATACTATTATTACCAACCCAGCTTCGCTTCATACCTTGCCGATACCCTTGCCTCCCCCGGCAAGGCCAAACTGCGTCTGCAAATGGCCGACAACCTACCAGCAATAGTCAAGCGGAAATGGTATATCGGCAAAATAACCATCGACCTGAGAAAGCAGTTCATGCAACAGCTTACCGACTCTTTCAGCCACC